>ENA-OPCN01000083-OPCN01000083.1-human-gut-metagenome-genome-assembly--contig:-NODE-83-length-87831-cov-8.896828_pt1 | contig 87831 bp, 112 predicted proteins | sample MGYA00241567_ERZ501485 | MGnify/ENA primary metagenome ERZ501485 (study PRJEB25962, sample SAMEA2042579) | human gut metagenome | biome: human gut; feature: human-associated habitat; material: faeces...
GGGTCGTCGCGGCTATGACTCTCCCGTCACTTGTTAACAATTACAAGGAAAAAGAGCTTGTTTCGAGAACTAAAAAACTATATTCCAATGTACAAAATGCTGTTCTGCTGGCTCAAAAAGATTTAGGTACTGTTGGGGATAATACTTTTTTATTTGATGTTTCACAAACGTCTGCACAGGCTGCGCAAAAATTTGCTAAATATTTCAACGGTGCTAAGGTTTGTGAATCTTCTTCACAAAAAGGCTGTAGCAGTTATTTCTACAACGTTAAATATGCTACAAAGAAAACCTCCGGAGCTGGGGATACGCTTGTAGATTACACTCTGGACAGCCCCAAAATACTACTAAATGATGGTTCTACTATTCAAGTACAACAATACTCCTCATGTTACAGAGTGCAAGAGGGAGATTGCGTTCAGGATTCATCCGGCAATTGTACAAAAGACGAAAACGGCAACACTACGGAAAAAGACACTATACATACACACTGTGCAACTTTGACTATAGATGTAAACGGACTGAAACTTCCTAATCAATATGGTGCGGATGTGTATGCTATTTATGTTTACCAGAATAAAGTGGGACCTTCTTCCTGGAACCCGACCGGAGCAGCCAGCCTTAAAAATATTCTTACCGGAAAAGACAAACTGGAATATGAAAAATATACTGTAGGAACAAAAAAATAAATATAAACCGCTCTTCTATAGAGCGGTTATTTTATTGCAAAAACTTTCTCTGCGTTTTGTGAACTCGCCTGTACAATATTTTCAAAAGAAACATTGCGGATTTTTGAAATTTCTTCTGCAACAAATCTTACATAAGCCGGCTGGTTTTCTTTTCCTCTATACGGCACCGGAGTAAGGTAAGGTGCATCAGTTTCAAGAAGAAGCTTTTCTAATGGAATATCAGCAGCAACTTCTTTCATCTTAACGGCATTTTTAAATGTTACAACACCGCCCAGTGCCAGATACCAGCCCTCTTTTATACACTCGCGTGCAAATTCAACGCTGCCGGAAAAACAGTGCATTACAACTTTTGAGCCTTTATTATATTCCTTTAAAATATCAAAAGTATCTTTATGAGCCTCTCTGTCATGGACACAAATTGGCAAATTTAATTCATTTGCAAGCTTTATCTGCTTTATGAAAACTTCTTTTTGCAAATCTACAAAACTTTTATCCCAGTAATAATCCAGACCTATTTCCCCTATACCAACAATTTTAGGATTGTCAGAGTAGTTTTTTATCCTGTCAATCAGTTCATCATCCCAGTCTTTAGCTTCCGATGGGTGAACTCCAAGCAGTCCGTAAAGCTCGTCATATTTATTTACAAGCTCAAAAATCTTATCAACATCTTTCGGGTAAGCACAAGGAACAATAATCTTTTTTACCCCGTTTTCTTTTGCATTCTTTATTGCATCTTCAATGCTAATCCCCTCAAGCATATCTACATGAGAATGTGTATCAATTAAATATGTTTCGTTCATATAACAATTATACCACATCTGAAATTTGTGATATAATCACCTTGTATGGAAGACCGAGCATTAAAAATTTCAATAGCACATCTATATCCTGAATTATTAAACCTTTACGGAGATATAGGGAATATAATTACCCTTAAAAAACGCTGTGAGTGGCGCGGCATTGAGGTTGATTTTGAAGAAATTCATGTTAAAGACGAAATAAAAGAACATGACCTTTATTTTATCGGCGGAGGGCAGGACAAACAGCAGGAAGAAGTTGCCGATATTCTATATTCACATAAAGATTTTTTGCTGAAAGAACGCGATAACGGCGCTGTATTTTTAGGAATTTGCGGAGGGTACCAGCTTTTCGGGCATTATTATCAGCCGCATGACAAAGAAAAATTAAAAGGTATAAGCCTTATAGATGCTTACACTGTTGCCGGCAGCAAAAGGTTTATCGGAAATGTTACAGCCGAAACCGGTTTTCTAAATCCGAAAACCATTGTAGGATTTGAAAACCACAGCGGGCTTACTTACCTTCAGGGTGATACAAAACCGCTTGCTTATGTTACAACCGGAAACGGAAACAATGGTTCTGACAAGACAGAAGGCGCCCGTTTTAAAAATGTCTTTGGTACATACCTGCATGGCTCTTTTCTTCCCAAAAACCCTCATTTTGCAGATTACCTCATTGAACTTGCACTTGAAAAACGCTGCGGTGAAAAAATTATGCTGACCCCTCTTGATGATAAAATTGAAATGGATACTCATTATTCCTTAATAAATAAGGCTTATTAATTGACTTTAATCTTTAATCTTTAGTATAATTAAAGAATGGGAGCGCTAAAAAAATACTTTAGACAATCAGCAACATATAAGATTTACAAAGGTCTTAGTGAAGAAATTGTTGATTTTTTAGATACCCTCGGAAGAATTGTTCAGAGCGGATTTGCAGCGCTTAAATATATTCTTACATTCCAGATTGAGAGAAAAGAGCTTATGGCACAGTGTGAGCGGTTTGGGATAAGTTCACTGCCTATAACTCTTTCTATTGTTGGAATGACATCAATTATTGTAGCCTCGCAGGTTGCCTCTGAAATGGTAAAACAGGGCGGAGGTCATTTTGTAGGCTTGATGATGACAATGCTTATTGTGCGTGAAGTCGGTGCAATTATGTCCGGATTTGCAATAATTTCTATGATAGGGTCTTCAATTGCTTCAGAAATTGCAACAATGCGCGTTACTGAGCAGATAGACGCTTTAAAAGTTTTAAAAGTAGATCCTGTCAGGTATCTTTTTGTGCCAAGAATTTTATCAGGAATAATGATGATGCCGGTTGTTGTAATCATAGCTTCAATTGTCGGAGTTTTGGCAGGGGCTGTTACAACCAGGTTAACAACAGAATTAGGGTACAGGGCGTATTTTGATTCAGCATGGCTTGGCGTTTATATGAAAGATTTGAGTGTCAGCCTTTTAAAAGCCGTATGTTTTGGAGGAACTATTGCTCTTATAAGCTGTGCCTGCGGTTATGCAGCCAGAGGCGGTGCAAAAGGGGTGGGGCTTGCTACAACCAAGGCGGTTGTCTGGTCTTTTGTTGCCATTGTAATATGGGATATGATTTTCGCGATTATATTCTTCTTTTAATAATAAAGGATAATTTATGAGTATAGAAGTTAAAAATCTTGTAAAAATATTTGACGAAAAAAGAGTAATAGACGACGTTTCTTTTACTGTTGAAGATGGAGAAACTCTTGCTATAGTCGGATTTAGCGGTTCAGGAAAAAGTACTATTCTAAAGCTTATATGCGGTCTTATAGAAAAGGATGAAGGTGAAATTATAACATCGGAAGGCGATATTGCAATGGTATTCCAGTACTCAGCACTCTTTGATTCTCTTGATGTTGCTGATAATATATCTTTTGCACTCAGAGAAAGACGCGAATTAAGAAACAGGTATTCAGAAGAAGAACTGGAAAAAATTGTAGCCCAAAAGCTTGAGCTTGTAGGCTTAAAAGGCATTGAAAGGAAATTTCCGTCAGAGCTTTCCGGCGGTATGCAAAAACGTGTAAGCTTTGCCCGCGCAATTGTTACGGAACCAAAGACAATCCTCTATGACGAGCCGACAGCCGGTCTTGATCCTATATCCTCAACTCTTATAGAGGATTACATTGTAAGGCTGAAACAGGAAACTAATGCAGCATCTATTGTTGTAACACACCAGATGTCTACTATTACACGAACGGCAAACAAAATTATTATGCTATATGACGGTAAGATAGTGTTTGCCGGAACACCTGAAGAAATGCTCCGGCAGGATACGCCTTATACCAAGCAGTTTGTAACTGCCTCACTTGAAGGTCCGATGAAAATGATTGCGTAATAGAAAATTTTTAAATATGAGAAAAAAAAAGAGGGATATATTATGAAAACTATAGAAAATTTATCAGAAAAACTATTCAACAAGGATGTAATGTCGCTTGATACATACATTATGTTCAAATTAAAAGAAAAAACAGAACAATTAAAACCGGAATTAATAAAAAGAAACAGGGCTCCAATTTCTTTATCAATGGGCGCTCCGACAGCAGCACCACCAAAAGAACTGCTTGACAAATTAAAAGAAGTTTTGACAGAAGACGGCATACATCTGTATTCAACACCTAAAGGCGAAGCATACTACAGAAAAGCGGTTGCTGAAAGAATGAAAAAACGTTTCGGAGTGGAACTCAATCCTGATACAGAAATTTTTTCTCTTATGGGTTCAAAAGAAGGTATTGCAAACCTTGTCAGATTTTTAATCACACCTAAAGAAAACCCGCTTGATAAAGATGTAATCATGGTTCCTGATCCAGGTTATGCTTCATACCTGCAATTTATTAAATGTTCAGGCGGAGTGGCATATCCTGTGCCGTTAACTTATGAAAATGATTTTAAACCGGATATGGACAAGATTTGGGACAAAATGCTCAATGAAGGTTATAAAGCTGAAAATGTTAAAGCGTTAATTATAAATTACCCGAACAATCCTTTAGGCGTAAGTACTACAAAAGAATATGTTAAATCTGTAATTGAGTTTTGTAAAAAACATGAAATTCTTTTAATCTCAGATGCAGCATATTGCGATTTATATTTTGACGAGAATGAAAAGCCTTTCAGCATATTTGAACTTGAAGGAGCAAAAGACATTGCTGTAGAATTTTTCAGTCTGTCAAAACCATATGCAATAACCGGCTGGCGGCTGGGCTGGGTTTGCGGTAATAAAGATATTGTACAGCGTTTGGGCAAAGGAAAATCTACGATTGATAACGGTATATTTAAAGCTCTTCAAAAAGCTTGCGCGTATATACTTAATTCAGAAGCCGGCGACAAATATATAGAGCAAGGGAATATGAATTACAAACATAAACAGGCTATTATGGTAAAAGGTTTTAAAGAACTCGGCTGGCCTATTGAAGAAGCAAAAGTTCCGCATACAACATTCTATCTCTGGCTTCCAATACCTAAAAAATACACATCTGCATTTGATTTCTGTGCCGATGTATTAGAAAAATCAGGAGTAGTCCTCGTACCAGGAAATGCTTTCGGTGCTCATGGAGAAGGTTTCTTCAGGCTTTCATATGTTTGCAGTGATGAACAGCTTCAGGAAGTAATTGACCGCTTCAAAGCTGACGGGTTTTACTATGACAGATAATAAATTAAATTAATACACTAAAAACTCCGGTTTATATAACTAACCGGAGTTTTTTATTATATATAAAAATTACACACAAATTAATTAGCAGCTGAGAGCCATTAAAGCTTTAACTGAACGGGCATTATCCCTTACTTCTTCTTCAGAGTGATTTTCAACGGTATCTTCAAGAATTTTAATAGCTTCTGTTTTATCTTCAAGAGCTAATAATTCGTTGATTGTACTCATTGCAACAAGAGTACTCAAATCATTAATACCTTTTCCCTGATTTGAAATAACAACTTCAAGGGAATCATGCACATTTTTCTTAACCAAAGCGCGGGAAGTCATTTCTCTAACTTCATCTATTGAAGAGTTAGTTCCTACTTCATTAAGAACTCTGATAGAATCAGGATCCTGGTGAATTGCTAAAGCATCAATAATATTTTTTACGTTTCTTCTATCCATCTTCTATCCTCCTTACGCTGCAATCGAAAGCCCAAGCTCATCTTTTAACATTGTTTCAAGACTGCCGGTGTCTTTTTTAGCATAATTATTAACAATCATATTATCCTGCATTGCATTCCAGCTTTCTTTAATAGATTTAACCGGATTTGCAATAGAAATTTCTATCTCGTTTAATTTGTTCCAGCCGTTAATAACGCTGTCTTTAGCTTTTTTACCAAATTCAACAACAGACTCAAAACCTGAACGGATTTTTGAACCCATATTTGAAATAGAGCTTACTAAAGCGCTTGCTTTTAATTTACCGGTAAAACTTGGCTTGTCTTTTGTTTCAAATACGTCAGCTGTTAAAACATTGCCTTTGAATGAAGTAGCAACAAACGGATTTGTGGTTCTGGATACAACTTTTTCGTGTTTTGTCGAATTAAACAGACGTTCACGAACCGCATCAATTGAAAAACTTCCCATTATATAATCCTTTCTCTCTGTAAATACTTTACATTATAAGGATAACATAACTCTCTATATATCAATCAACCTTTTGGTGTATTGTTTGTAAAAATACCTATACTTTAGTTGCAAATATCATGCTGTATTTGTGTTATGATTATAATATGGGATATGTAGAAGAGTTAAAAGAATTTGTAGAAGTAATAGCCAGACTGCGTGCACCTGGAGGCTGCCAGTGGGACAGAGAACAAACACACCGTTCACTGCGTCCTAATATGCTGGAAGAAGCTTACGAGGCAGTTGACGCAATGGATGATGATGACATGGTTCATTTGCAGGAAGAACTCGGAGATGTTCTCTTGCAGGTAGTTCTGCATGCACAAATTGCAAGTGAAGAAGGAGCATTCACTATCGAAGACGTCACCCGCGGGATTAAGGATAAAATTATCCACAGACATCCGCATGTTTTCGGTGATACAAAAGTAACTTCAACAAAGGAGATTTTAGATAACTGGGACAAGCTGAAGGCTGAGGAAAAGAAACACCGCAAGTCTGCAATGGACGGAATTTCAAGAGCGCAGTCTGCACTGATGAGCGCACAAAAAATCAGCAAAAAAGCTGTTAAGCAAGGATTTGAATGGCCTGATGAGCAATCTTTATATGACTGCATAATGTCTGAGTTTAAAGAGTTTAAGGAAGCAAAAAAAGAACAAAACAGAGAGCATATGGAAGAAGAATTTGGCGACATACTTTTCGCTATTGTTAACCTTGCCCGCTGGAATAAGATTGATGCAGAGCAGGCTCTTTTAAAAGCAAATAAAAAATTCATTGCCAGATTTAGAAAAATGGAAGAGCTGGCTGATAAACCATTAACCGAATATTCAATTGATGAATATGATAAGTTATGGAAAACTGCAAAAAAAGCACTAAGTTAGTACAAGACTTTTCCGATGGGTTCTTTGGTGCTGCACAGGCGGCAAAAGCCTAAGCCAATTACATTTAAGGGTTATGTTAACAAATATTAAGGAATGTTGTTTTAAAAAGGCAATTTCTTTAGAAAAAAATCCTTTATAGAAATATAAGGAAAGAGGATTAATATGAAAGAACAAGAATTAAATACAATGATGTCTGTAGTTTCTGACCCAATCAAGAATGTTTATAAAATCAATTCAAGAAAAGATTTGGAAGAAATTCAAAGAATTATCAGAATTTTTAATATCTCTGAAGAACAGCATAATAAACATGCAATGCTGTCAATCAAGAACCTTGCAACTTTCAGATTAGTTCTCAGCAACAACTAATAAATATACATTGCCCAATATCCTAAAAATGATAAAACAAAAGCCTTGCAATAAAATGCAGGGCTTTTAAGTTTTTACCAGGGGAAATCATCCTTAATCTGCCAGCCGTCTTTCACAATTTTTGAGGTACAGTTGAGCCTTCTCTCCGGTAGAATTTCCGCTTTGCATTCATAACCGCCTATTGTACCCCAATCAAAATACCCCAGCCGGTTTCCTTTTGTCTGATTTTTATTTATTCTGAACAAAAAATCTGTCCTGGAATAATTTCTCCCTTTTTCAGAAAGGCTAAACCTGCCGTTTTCATTTTTTAATGAACAGATAAGGTATAAAGTTGATTGAAGTTGATCATGTCCACCATCCAGCATAAATCTTATATTCACACCATTAGCCAGCGTAATACAATATGAAGATTTATCAACAACACTCGTATTTATATTCTTTTTACAATACCCGGCTTCTTTTACTTTTTTTAAATAAGGCACAAAATATTTTGAAGCTACAGTTGTTGCATTATGTGTATTTACCTGAGAGCCAAAATCCCATTCGCTTACATCACCGTAATCTGCCACAGCGCGAGTCATTACTTCTGATAATATTGCATTAGTTGTTTTTATTCTGTTTAGAAAAACAGCTTTCTGATATTTATTTACAACAGATGGAATTGTCATTGCTGCGACAACACCAATTATTCCCAGAGTTATCAAAACTTCTGCAAGTGTAAAGCCTCTTTGCTGTTTCTTTTGTGTGGCGGCGCGAAATGGCTCGCTGCCTGCGCCAATACCCGATAAGGAGCTTAAATTACCTTGCCCCCCCCCCGGAAACTCTTGTCATTACTGTGTTTTCCATAACTTAATCTCCTTTTTTAGTTGTATCTGTTCTTTCTTACTTTTTTTGATTAAATATAAAACTTTTTGAGGCGATAGCGGGAGCAGGGCGAGAGCGTGCCCGAAAAAAGTTTTATTTTTAATCAAAAGGTGCTACTGCTTTGTGTTATCTGTTTATTTTTGCTCAAGCTTACTTCCGCTCAGTTTAAGCTTTCGTTGCGAAAATAATTACAGCTAATTATTTCTTTTTCTTTAATGTTGATTTTTTCTTATTTATTTTATCGCGTCTGCTTAGTATAAGCGAGAGCTCAGCGGAAGCCTGTTTGAGAAAACATTTATAGCTTTTCTATCATGGTTTCCTCTGCTTTTTTATTATAATATATTTTGCATTTGATTTCAATATAAACAGATTAAAATCTTACAGGATAATCATCTGGAATTTCCCAATTATTTTCCATTATTTTTTTTACACAACCTCGCGATGGTAAATACCTTGTACCTTTTTGACCGGTACATTCATCACTATCTATTGCTTGCAAACCTTTCTTGCCACTTATACCGTTTGAAATCTCAAAAATAAAATAATCCTTACCAGATATTAAGTTTCTTGATTTTGTATTGTCACCACGAACATTATCAATATTTTTAGCCTCAGGGAAAAACATACATAAAAATGGGAATGAAGCACCACTGCCTTCATAAATTCCACAAGCAACTCCGCTTCCATCAGTAAATTTTATTGCAAAACCGTCATACCACACACAATAAAGGTGAAAACTTTCATTAACCTTTTTTACATTAAAATATGGTCTGATATATTTCATAAACCAGTCATAATCAGAAATTGTCCCATTTTGTATAATATTTCCATCTTCATCTTTGTATGTATCTTGTGGCCATTCCCAAAACTGCATTTGCTCATTATCAGCTTCGGAACGAATTAAAGCATTGCTGAATGTACTATAAAAACGCTTTAATTTGACCTCAACCTGTTTCTTACGATATTCCCCGACAACTACCGGCAGAGTCATTGCCGCAACAATCCCTATAATACCAAGAGTTATTAATACTTCTGCTAACGTAAATCCTGCTTTTTTGAACGGCGTAATGCCAATTAAGGAGCTAAGATTAGTTGCCCCCCCCCCCGAAAGAGTGACTATGATTGATTTTCAACATTTTAATCTCCTTTTCCTATGTACATTATCATTATAAACGATTTTAAAAAAATTTCAACCTTATAAACAATTAAGCAATTGCATTTAAAACGAAAATAATATAGACTTCTTTTATATGGAAAATTTAATCGAAATTAAAGACTTATATGTTGAATATAAATCAAATAAAGGTATACTGGGCGGAACGCAAATAGTTCATGCTGTGAACGGGGTTTCACTAGACATAAAAAAAGGTGAAATTTTAGCTGTTGCCGGAGAATCAGGCTGCGGCAAATCTACACTGGCAAAAGCTCTTATCCGTCTGGAGCCCGCAAAATCCGGACAAATTAATTTTGAATGCAGAAATGTCTTAAATATGGATAAAAATGAATTAAAGTCCTACAGAAAAAAAGCCCAGATGGTTTTCCAAAATCCGTATTCAAGCCTTGATCCTAAAATGAAAATTATAGACACTCTGAAAGAACCTTTACAAATTAACACAGATTTGTCAGATGAAGATATTGAGGCAATTATTAAAGAAAAAATTAAAAAAGTAGGTTTAAACGAAGAAAGTTTAGAATTATATCCGCATGAATTTTCAGGCGGGCAGCGCCAGAGAATTGCAATAGCAAGGGCGCTTGTCCTAAACCCTGAATTTATTCTGGCAGATGAGCCGGTAAGTGCACTAGACGTAAGCATTCAGGCGCAGATAATTAACCTTTTAAAAGAGCTAAAAGACGATTTTAATTTAACATTCGTTCTAATCACACACGATATGAGTGTTATAAAATATCTTGCAGACAGAGTTGCTGTAATGTACCTTGGTGAAATTGTTGAAATAGGCACAACCAAAGAAATATTTGATAATCCTTGTCATCCGTATACCAGAGCACTTTTGAGTGCAGTACCTCAAATTTCAGGGAAAGAAAGCAGCCGTGAAATTCTAAAAGGGGATTTACCATCACCTTCCAATATTCCAAAGGGATGCAAGTTCCATACAAGATGTCCTAAATGCTTTGAACCCTGTCCGATAAGCCCTCCGGAAAACTCGAAATTAAGTGAAACTCATTTTGTAAAATGTTATTTATATGATTAAGCAATTTTTAATATTCAGCTGTTTTATAGTGGTATGATAAAAATCAGCAGCACTGCGAAATTACCGCTAAATATATGCAAAGGCTCTGTTCAAGAGCGTTATAAGCTTGCAGCAAAATTAAATGCAGATTTTTTTGATAAACTTTCAAAAGAATTCACTACAAAAGAAATTTCTAAAGAGGTATTTGAAAAAACACTTCAATCAACAACGCCAACTAAGATTAATGTTAAAGTGCTTGATTACAACAGCCGGTATGGCGGTATGACAGAAGCTGTCTTAAACAGTAATAGGTCAGAAATTAACGGTTTCAATATTTACCTGCCGCTAAATAAATACAGTAAGCAGCTTGGGATTTATGGCATAGAAACAGCCCTTCACGAATCATTCCATTTCAATTCGCATATAGTTAACCCTAAATATACCGCAAGGAATAAAAAAATGTACGAAACCGGCTTAACAGAACTTACTGAAGATTTCTATAAAAACACACTTTACGCAAAAGATAAAGGAATTGATATTAAAACAATAAAAGAAATTCTGAACACTTTTTTGAGCAATTTCAGAGCGGAAGAACAGATTAACTTCCTTCAAAACTGCCGCTACCGGCTTACCGACGAAATGCACGCATTTGCAGAAGGCGCCAAGTATCTGGACAGAATACAGGATATACATTCAGACAAAATCCAGGAAAAAATACCGTCAATGTTCGTTGAAGAATACCATTTCCCTGAAAAAATACAGATGATAAATGAGAAATTAAAAGAAATTCTTTTAAAATGCAGAGCTGAATAAAAACTTGTTTATGCTAAAATTTTATTATGGATAGAAAAGTTGTCACAACAAACAGAAAAGCCTTTCATGACTTCATTATTTTTGAAAAATATGAAGCCGGTATTGTGCTGAGCGGAACAGAAATAAAATCAATCCGAGCAGGTGCAATTAATCTGAAAGACAGCTTTTGTAAAATTGATGACAATGAAATTTTTCTATACAACTGCCACATCTCGCCTTACGAGAACGGCAACAGGTATAACCACGAACCGAAACGGACAAGAAAACTTCTTTTAACTAAAAAAGAAATCCTGAAAATGCAGACAAAAGTAAAAAAAGAAGGCTACACAATTGTCCCGTTGGAGGTTTACTTTAAACAGGGATTAGCTAAAATTGAAATAGGCTTGGCAAAAGGTAAAAAACTCCACGATAAACGTGAAGATATTGCCAGAAAAACCCAAACCCGCGAAATGCAGCGTGCATCCAAAATTAGCTGCTAATGTGTCAATTGTGAACTAAGTTGCCATTAAAGTTTTTTATTGTATAATTAAGTCGTAATAAATTGATAGGGATAAGAATAAATGACTATTCAAGATTGGTTTGAAAAACGTAAAGAAGCCCAAATTCAAAGAAGGGCGCTGGAAGCTAGAGCGGAAGTTGAACAAAATCCTGATTTGTGGGTAAAATGTGTTCACTGTGATGCACAGCTTTTAAAAGAAGATTTGGCTAATAATGATATGGTATGTCCAGTTTGCGATTACCACTTCAGAATAAATAATAAAAAAAGAATTAAGCAATTGTTTGATGAAAACTCTTTTGAAGAATTGTTTTCAGAAATTAAACCTACAGATCCTCTGGACTTTGTTGATACAGAATCTTACAAAGACAGAATAGAAAAAGCACAGAAAAAAACTAACCTTAATGACGCAGTTGTAACAGGGATTGCAAAAATAGAAGGGCATCCTGTAGCCGCAGCAGTAATGGATTTTGATTTTATGGGCGGTTCAATGGGCAGTGTTGTAGGAGAAAAGGTTACCCGATTGATTGAAAAGGCAATCGAATTGAGGCTTCCTGTTCTTGCAATCACATCTTCCGGCGGTGCAAGAATGCAGGAAAGCGCATTAAGCCTTATGCAAATGGCAAAGACTTCCTGCGCCTGTGCAAAACTTGACGATGAAGGACTGCTTTATATTAATCTTATTACTGAGCCGACTTTTGGCGGTGTAACAGCAAGCTTTGGTATGCTCGGAGATATTATTGTTGCAGAACAGGGCGCAAGAGTAGGGTTTGCAGGAAGAAGAGTTATCGAACAGACAATCAGACAAAAATTACCGTCAGATTTCCAAACAGCAGAATACCTTCTGAAATACGGGCAGGTTGATGTTGTTTCTAAACGCAAAGATTTGAGAAAAACGCTCGGAAATATCTTGGCTATGCACAGTTAATCAGACGTTTAATGAGAAAAAGGATGTACTATGACAACAGTATTGGATTTTGAAAAACCGATTATGGAAATTCAGGAAAAAATAGAAGAATTAAAAAAAATAAGCATGGAGTCCGGCATGGATTTAAATAAAGAAATAGAAACATTTGAACAGCAGGCAGAAGATTACAAAAAAGACCTGTATGAAAATCTTAAACCTGCGCAAAAATTACAGATAGCGCGCCACCCTGAAAGACCAAACTTTCTTGATTACGTAAATAATATTTGCACAGATTTTATTGAACTCCATGGCGACAGAGAAGGGATGGATGATAGAGCTATTATTGGCGGTCTGGCAAAAATTGACGGCAAACCGGTAATGATTGTCGGAACAATGAAAGGTAAATCTACTAAAGAAAATTTGGAATACAATTTTGGTATGCCTCAGCCGCAGGGTTACAGAAAAGCGTTAAGGCTGTTTAAACATGCTAACAAGTTTAAAATGCCTATTGTTACCCTTATTGATACTCCGGGGGCTTATCCTGGTATTAGCGCAGAACAGACAGGACAGGGTATTGCAATTGCAGTTAACCTCAGAGAAATGGCTAAGCTCGATGTTCCGGTTATTGCTATTATTACCGGAGAAGGCTGTTCAGGCGGTGCACTCGGTTTAGCGGTAGCAAATAAGGTTTTCCTGCTGGAACACGCATATTATACAGTAATCTCTCCTGAAGGTTGTGCATCTATATTATGGCGTGATGCTTCCCGCGCAAGCGATGCAGCTGAAGCTTTAAAAATCACTGCTCCGGATTTGATGAAATTCGGGATTATTGACGGAGCAATCAAAGAACCTCTCGGCGGAGCTCACAATGATTATGAACTTGTTTGCAGCGAAATGAAAAAAACTATTCTTGAAAGCATTGAAGAGCTTTCTAAATACTCTGCTCCTGAACTAAAATCACAAAGATACGATAAGTTCCGTAAAATGGGAGCTTTTCTGGAGTAGCTTATGAGCTCATATTATGAATTACAAATAAAAATAAACCCTGATATTGAGGACATCGTATCAGATATTTGCTTTGAAAATCTTCCTTGCGAAGGCGTTGTTCTTGCAGAAGAAGAGTATAAAGACCTTGAAATGATGTCAACAACAGAAGGGACACTGCGTGTTTTTCTTACAGAAAAAGCTGATGTTGAACATATTCTAAAAGAACAGCGCGAACTTCTTAAATCACGCGGACTTAGTGATGAGGAACTTGGCAGCTGGGAATTTTCATACGCGGAAAAGGAAAATGAAGACTGGTCTAAAAAATGGAAAGAAAAATGGGATGTAACCCATGTTTCTGACAGAATTACGGTTGTTCCGGACTGGATTGAATATGCGCCGCAGCGCAGAGATGAAGTTATAATAAAACTTGAACCGGGCTGTGCTTTTGGTACAGGAACGCACTCTACAACACAGCTTTGTATGAAAGCAATTGAAAAGTATATGCCGGACAATGCTGATATAGCAGACATTGGTATGGGGTCTGGAATTCTTGCTATATGCGCGAAAAAATCAGGTGCAAAGTATGCTTACGGCTGTGACAACGATGAAACCGTTATTGATGTAGCCAAAGAAAATGCTTTAAAAAACAATGTTGAATGTGTATTTGAGCTTAATACAGCAGATAAAATAAACAGACAATTTGATTTTGTTCTGGCAAATATTTTACATAATGTCTTAGCTGAAATTATGGGAGATTTAAAGGCAATAATGAAAGATGAAGCTTATATGGTTTTATCCGGAATTTTAGATGAAAAGAAATCTGTTGTACTTGATGCAATAAAAAAGCATAACCTTGAACTAGTAGAAGAGATGCACCAGAATCAGTGGGTTGCACTAGTTGTAAAAAAATAAAAATAATATTTAATTTCCAAGTCACTGGTCTGCCAGGCTAAAACTATCACTTCGAGGCAAAATTTGTTATAACCTTTATAACATTAATAACATACAAGGAGAAAAAATGGGAAAAACAGCAATAATTATACCTGCACGTTACGGCTCATCCAGACTGGAAGGGAAACCGCTTATTGAAGTTAACGGCAAACCTATTATTCAATGGGTTTATGAAAAAGCGCAAGCCTCAAAACTTGCCGATATGATTATTGTTGCAACCGATGATGAAAGAATTTTCAACGCGGTAAAAGCATTTGGCGGAAAAGTAGAGATGACATCTGTCGACCATAAATGCGGCTCCGACAGAATAAGAGAAGTCGTAGAAAGACATCCTGAAATATCCTACATTGTAAACCTTCAGGGCGATGAGCCTCTCATAAAACCGGATAGCATTGATGCTGTAGCAAGAAATGTTCAGGAAGATGAAAAAGCTGATATATCTACCCTGATTAGGGTTTTGAAAACAGAAGAAGAAATTAATAATCCGAACCTGGTAAAATGTGTAATTGATAATAACGGTTTTGCAATGTATTTTTCCCGTTCGAAAATTCCTTATGAGAGAAATACCGGAGTCGCAACATTTTACGGACATCTGGGAATTTACGGCTATAAACGTGAGGCATTGTTAAAAATGACTTCACTGCCGCAAACACCTTTGGAAAAAACAGAAAGCCTTGAGCAGCTAAGAGCTCTCGAAAACGGCATGAAAATAAAAACATCAGTAGTTGACTTTGTGCCGGTAGGTATTGATACCCTTGAGGATCTAGAAAAATTTAAACAAATAGTCAGCAGCAAACTTTAATTTTCGATAATCCGGTATCGCAGCTTTACACCTGCACTACCCGCAGTTTAGCTGCTCATTTGTCAAAAAAATATTTCGGACTAACCTTAAAGAGTTCTGAAAGTTTAAGCAGCATTTTTAAGCTAACTTTTTCTTTAAGGTTTTCAACCCTGCTTATGAATTCTCTGGAGCAATTCACCATTTCTGCAAATTCTTCCTGCGAAAGTTTCGCCTCTTTACGGAGTTTTTTGATATTTGCGGAAATTATTTTGTGATACATTACTTCATATTTTTGCATATTTATATTGTCTTGTATTATGATGGATATACTATGAAGTAATACATCACATTTGGAGGAAAGAAGATGGACAAAAAGGCTTTTACACTTGCAGAAGTATTAATAACTTTAGCAATAATAGGCATAGTCTGTGCAATGACATTGCCTGCCTTAATCAGCAAAATAAATATGAAACATTATATAGCACAGCTAAAAGAAGACTATTCAATACTTTCACAAGCACATAGCGCACTTGCAGCTGAAAACGGTAATTTCGCCTATAGTATTGAACACTGTGCGAAAGAAAGTTTAGGAAATACAAAAAATGCCTGTTTTAGGGATACATTTGCCACAAAATTCAAAAGCATCCGTACCTGCGAAGAACCGTACAACACTGACAAGAAAACAAGCTGCTTTCCGGAATTTAGTCAAATAAAACACTTAAACGGTACACCAGCATCAAGCAGTTATCTGAATGCTTCTTCTTCCACAATTGTACTTGCAAACGGCAGTGTATTGTTATTTTATTTAGATAGTGCGAATTGTACCTTTGATGATGAAGGGCAATTTAATTATAAGCGATGCGGCTGGATTACTTTAGATGTAAACGGACTTAAAAAGCCAAATACATTTGGGAAAGATATATACGTATTGTATGTAATGGATAAAGCAGTTAAGCCTCTTGCATATGAGTTTATGGCAGACTTCAACAAGAATGGTGATTGCACACCAGACAGTAACGGCTTAAGCTGTTCAAGCGTTTATCTAACCAAATAATTTTGCGGAAATTCCAAAAAGTTATAAAAAGTGCTTGCATTTTTTGTAAAATTAGGTTAATATAACGTTATAATTATTAAAAAAAATAAATATTTTGTAATATTTATATCTTAATTATATTAATTGGTAGTATAGGTGTTAGATTATTAACGTAAGGAAAAGAAAAGACTATGACAGAAAATGTTGAAATGCCTAATGATACAGAAGACCGTCAAAGAATTCTGCTCGCAGATGACGAAGCAAGTATTAGACGTATTTTGGAAACAAGGTTAAAAATGGCTGGTTATGATGTAGTAACAGCGGCAGATGGCGAAGAAGCTGTTAATGCTTTTAATAAATATAATCCTGATTTAGTAGTATTAGATGTAATGATGCCGAAAATGGACGGCTATGGTGTAACCAGAGAAATCAGAAGAACTGCAGATGTTCCTATTATTATTCTTACAGCACTTGGAGATGTTTCAGAAAGAATTACAGGATTGGAGCTTGGTGCAGATGATTACGTTATAAAACCGTTCTCTCCAAAAGAATTGGAAGCACGTGTTAAAGCGGTTTTAAGAAGAACTAACAACAGAGAAACTGTTACTCCGTCCGGAAAAGTTACCAAAAATGTTATTACTACCGGTAACATTAAGATTGATACCGCACGCCGTCAGGTATTTAGAAAGAATGAAAGAATTCGTTTAACCGGTATGGAATTCAGCTTGCTTGAACTACTAGTAAACAATTCAGGACAGGCATTTTCAAGAAACGAAATCCTTCAGCATGTATGGGCTTATCCGCCAGATCACAGAATTGATACCCGTGTTGTTGATGTTCATATTTCAAGACTTCGTTCTAAACTTGAAGCTGATCCTGCAAATCCTGAGCTTATCCTTACAGCCCGCGGAATAGGATATATGTTCCAAAGAATTAGCTAAGTTTTAGTATAAAGTTAAATAAATAAAAAATACAAAATATTATAATAATATTTTGTATTTTTTTGTGTAAAAGCTTTAGAGAATAAAAACAGCAAAAAGTTCTGGACAAAAAAAATTTACATGGTAGTATAATAAAGTAACGTATGGCGGATATCGTCAAGTGGTTAAGACCTCGGATTGTGGTTCCGATATACGTGGGTTCGAATCCCACTATCCGCCCCATTTATTAAATTTGCCTCTTCGGAGGCTTTTTTATTAGGTATAATACAGGTTTCGAGGATAGTAACGGAGGAAGTTAAAAATGGGTACGTACTTAATTACAGGCGGTGCAGGCTTTTTCGGTTCAATATTGAAAGAGGAGCTGCTTAATAAGGGGCATACCTGTGTTTCTATAGATTTGGAACCTGATGATTACTGTAATAAAGTGAGTGGTTTGCGTATGACAGATGGTGCGATTATTTCGGGCAATCGGCTTGTGTAGCGGATTTCAGGGGTAGGAAATAATCAAACCATGTGAACCGTAATTACTCTTTTTACTCTTTTTCTACTCGGTGCAGATGGTGTGATTATTTCAGGCAAAAGGCTTTCAGACCTCTCTCTGCTTGTGTTTTAGGGTAATCAAGGCTTGGTTCAAATGGTCTGATTATTTTGGGCAAAGTGAGTCGTTTGAGGTTTTTGAAAATTCTGCTGCTCTGCTAAATTTTTCAATTGATATAAAACCGACATACATTCATTCTTGGCGAGGTATAGCGAGCCTTAGAATGATGGATGCAAAACTCTAACATACAAGCAATCTTTGATTGCGTAAGTATGTTAAGAGTTGTTGCCAATACTCGGAAGTGGTGTTCCAATTCTTCATCTTCCGAGTTAAGGTGTGTGTACCATGAATGAATATGTAACTATTAAAGAAATCGCACAGGCTAAGGGATTAAAGAGTACCCGCTCAATCCGAATGGAAATAAACAAACCTGAAAGCAAATATATTTCAAGAGAAATCAAAGTTAACGGCGGAATGTCATACGAAATATTGTTTTCAAGTTTAGAACCTGAATTACAACAAAAACTTCGGGAATGCGAAACCAAATCAACGGCTATAGTTCCCCTTAATTACAAACCGCCGACTGTAACGGATAAAGCAAGATTGACGGCAAATCACAGAATGAATATTGTTAAAGCCGCACTGGAACATAGAAATAAATATCCGACAATAAAAGAAGCTGATACGGAATTTTTAGACCTGTATAATTCCGGGTTGTATTTACCAAAAGCATACGAATTTTTGGGAAGTATTTCAATCGGAACTTTGAGAAGATACATACAAACCTACAAGAAAACAGGCAACGCAGAATCCCTAATACCCCAATACAAAATAACAAAGCAAGGTGAGTATAACAGCATTTTAGATGACAATATGAAAAAAGTTCTGCTTGCTCTTTTACTTCATCAGAATAAATTCGGATATAATACGGCAATCAGACTTGCAAAACAAGTATTGATTAAAAAAGGATATGATGAAGAAGCTCTGCCGAGTAATATAACTTTTAAAAGGTTTGCGGAGCATTTCAGAAGAAATCATTATGCGGAGTGGGTGTTAAGACGAGAGGGTGAAAAAGTGTATCACGATAAGGTTGAACCGTATATAGAAAGAGATATTTCTAAAATTGAAGTGGGAGATGTGTTAATTGCAGACGGACATGTTCTCAACTTCCAGGTAATAAATCCGTTCACAGGAAAGCCGACTAGAGCAACTCTGGTCGGCTTTTTAGATTGGAAATCAACAGCACTCGTAGGATATGAAATTATGATGACAGAAAATACTCAATGTATTGCAAGTGCTTTAAGGAACGCTATTTTAAATCTCGGAATAATTCCTAAAGTAGTTTATCAGGATAACGGAAAAGCATTTAAATCTAAATACTTTCAGAATGTGGATTTTGATGAGGAGTGTTTTAACGGAGTGTATGCCAATTTAGGTATTCACTCCGTTTTTGCTAAACCATACAATGCACGTGCAAAAGTTATAGAAAGATTTTTCTTAGATTTTCAGGAAGAATTTGAAAAACTTATGCCAAGTTATATCGGTACTTCAATTGAAAACCGTCCTGCGTGGATGAATAGAAATGAAAATTTGCATTTGCGACTTCATAATCAACAAACAAAAGGAAATATTCCCACAGTACAAGATGTTATTAAATATATCAATGCCTGGCTTGAATACAGAAATCAAAAAGCCTGTCCTAATGATCGTTCAAGAAGCATTCAAGAGGTATTAAACTCTGTTCGGAAACAAGATATTAATAAATCTGCACTTGATTATTTAATGATGAAAACTGAATCAAGGACGATAAATAAACATGGAATAACGTTTCTCGGAATGCATTACAGGAGTGATGTTATCCTTGGACTTCGGGATAAGGTTTATGTCCGTTACAGTTTATTTGACCTTTCAAAGGTTCATGTTTATTCAATGAAAGGTGAATTTTTATGCGTGGCTCACAGGGTACAAAAAGTGCATCCGATGGCAAATATTCTTGGCACAGTTAAAGATATGGAGGAATACAAGCAGCAGTACCAAAAGCAACAGAAAATTAAAAGCAGACTTATCAAACAAATTAAAAAGACATTTACTAAAGATGAACTTCAGGTTTTAGAAATTGAACCGGAACCTGTTTTGGAAATAGAAGAACAACCAAAGCCGAAACGTGAACATAAGCAAACACCTCGTGAACAGCAGATGAACGTGCCGATGTTTAATTCAAATTATGAAAAATATGAATGGTTGATGACAAACGGAACAACAAATCCGCAGGATAGAAAGTGGCTTGCGGATTATATAAAAAGCGATGAATATTACAACTTATATGGAGATTAATCTATGAAGAAAACATTTATTAAAACAAAAAACGTCAAGCGGTTTGTGGCTTTAATGGACGAGTTGCAGAAACTTCCGCCGAATATTCCGAAACTTGCATTAGTTTACGGCGACCATGGACTCGGAAAAACAAATACAATTATCTGGTGGGCAACACGAAATGATGCGGTTTACGTTAGAGCAAATAATGAAATGACACAAGGTGGATTATTAAGGGAAATACTTGAAGAACTTGGGGAAAGACCTTTTTATATTTCTCAGGAAAATTTTAATTTAATAGTAAAAATACTAAAACAACAATCGAAAATAATTATTGTCGATGAAGTTGATTACCTAATTGGCAGTAAAAATGTAATAGAAATATTGAGGGATATTCAGGATTTAACAGGCTGTCCTATTGTATTATCAGGAATGGGGTCTATGGATAAAAAGATTGCAAGGTTTAAACATTTCGAAGACAGGCTTTTTAAGAAACTGAAATTTGAACAATTTAACAGTTCTGATATAAAAGAAATTATAGCGGAACTTACGGGTCTTAATTTTACTGAAGATGCAATAGAATATTTGTCAACAAGGACAAACCAGTTCAGACAACTAGTTAAGCTGATTAACAGAATTGAAAAAATATCCGAAACAAATAAAATTGATGAACTTGATGAATATACTTTGAAAGGAATATTGAATGAAAGACCAAGTATTAAAACTGTGCAAAAGATTGAAAAAATGTACGCTTGAAGATATTGTACAATTTATGGAAACCGAACAACCTATTATTGAAACTGTTGTTTTGTGTTTGGAGCAGGAAGGACTGATTCAAGAAAAGAATGGAATTATAACTCCTGCTTATACTAAAAAAATAAAGGGTGACATTCTAAATAAAAATCTTTATTTGATGTTTCAATACCGTTCTGATGAGGAAATTGAAATTATTTTAAAAGGTTTTTGCTTGGAAATTTCACCACAAAAATTACAACATTTTATCAGCGTCAAAGATAAATGTATATGTGATTATTATTTTTTATTTAGAAAATTAATATACGAAAGACAAATTAAAGAACTATTCCGCCTGTTTTTCGAAAAACCACAAATAGGAAGATATCGCAAATTTTATGAAAAATATGCTTATTTCTATGTTTACAACAATCAAGTATTTATAAGTGATAAACTTCTTAGAGCCACTCTTGAAAAGAATTACAGCAAGGAAGAAGTTCGGGAATTTAAACGGATGTATTGCTATCTTTCAAGAATTGAAAGCCACAATATTAATGAAAAATATATGTATTTTCGACTGGCTGAATATATTTGGAGACATGAAAAGAGTTTTGAAGAACTGTATTATGATTTAAAAGTTAATTTGCTTAATATTTCTTAATAAACTTTTCCCCGATTTTTTAAATAGTCCTTATCCTTTTTGTTGTCTGCTTTAAAAGTAAATATTAAAAATTTTCTAATTTTTTCTTTTATTGTTATTACTGTTTATTACTTTTAAAAGTCGGGGAATATTCCCCGCTGCTGAATTTCCACCTCTTCCATATAAAAGTAATTTAAATATAATTTAGTTATAGGTTAAAGATTTCCCGGTAGAGCCAGTCATATTGCCTTATTAGGCATTATTCTGCTGTGCAAAAATACTGGACAGTCGGCTTATAGAAAAATTTTAAAAATCTTATACAGCTTGATATAGGACAACTAACTATATCAAGAGAGGATTGAAAAATATGTCAGATTGTGTTTATTGCAAAAAACTAGTTTTAACTAAAATAATTTTTTCTCTTTTGGAGCTTAAATCAAAAGAAATTCAGATGGATTTGCATATATCCAAAAGTGTAGTAAGCCGCTATTTGACTGGGGAGAGAGGTTGTCCGGAAATTGACATTTACATTATTGAAAAGATTTTCGGAATAAAAGTAAAGGATTACACAATTAATGAATGAAATCAAGCAAGTAAAATCAAATATTCCGACTTGGATTTCAATTCAAGAAGCGTGTAACCTTTTGAATGTCAAAGAAAAGACAATCAAAAATCGCTGCTACAAAGGTGATTTTATTTATAAAATTGAAGTAAAAGATAATATAAAACAAATTTTTATTCGTTATTCATCTTTACCTATATCAAAAAAAGTTGACAACGAATCTGATAATAAAAAATATTCTGAAGCCCCTTTATGGTCACGAATTCAGGCAGACAGATACATAGATGTTATCAAAAAAAGTCTTTGTTTGAAAGGCAGAGCCTTAAAACTGTTCATCGAAAATTGGAATAAAAATAATCCTGATAACCAAACATCTTATTCTTCCTTAATTAGAATGAGAAATAGATACTTTACTAGTGGAATAAATGGTTTGCTATCAAAATATGGTAATAATTCAGGCAGATCAATAATTGAAGATTGTTATTTTGAATATTTTAAAAATCTTTATTTAGTTGAGGGTGCGCCATCCCTGCGGAGTTGTTGGGAGCAAACCCTAGGATATGCAATGCGTGAATATGGAATTAGTAGATATGAATTTCCTTGTCACGCAACTTTTAAAAGACGTTTGGAGCGTGAAATTCCTGAGCAAAGTATTTATTTAGCGAGATATGGGGAATCCGCTTGGAATAGGAAATACGGCAATTACATTGATAGAGATTACTCTTCTGTAATTTGCGGTGAAGTGTGGGTTTCAGACCACGCTCAAATTGACGTTGCCTGTCTTACTCAAGACGGCAACGTTGTATTTCCTTGGGTTACAGCTTGGCGAGATTATAAATCAGGGAAATGGCTCGGTTGGATTCTGCAATGCGGGCATCCTAATTCTGACCATATATTTCAATCTTTTTATTATGCTGCCGAGCAATACGGACTGCCAAAAGATGTGATTATTGATAACGGTAAAGATTATCGTTCAAAAGACTTTGCCGGCGGTCGTAAATTTAAAATTGAAGCAGACCAATTTGAAACAACATGTATGCTTTCTGAATTAAATATCAGGGCAAATTTTGCATTACCATATAATGCACAAACAAAACCTATAGAAAGAGATTTCTTAAAGATAAAAGAACTTTTATCAAAACACTGTGTAGGTTATAGAGGCGGAAATGTTGTTGAACGTCCTGAAAAATTAGCAAAAGAAATTAAAGCCGGTAAAATTATTCCGTTTAATGAGTTTAAGGAAGTTTTTGATGATTTTGTGATTAATGTTCTCAACAAACGTTCCTCGCAGGGTAAGAACCTTAAAGGTTTATCTCCTGATGAGTTATTTAATCAGGAATTTAAAGAAAAAATTACAGTAAGCAGTGATGCTTTGAAATTATTCTGCACCAGAACTTCTAAAGATTACACTATTAGAAGAAATGGTATTAAAGATAATCAATTAGGTATTACTTACTGGGCTGATTGGATGATATCCCATACAGGATTAAAAGTCTATCTCCGCCGGGATATTCAGAATTACAAAATTGCGTGGGTATTTAGAGCCGATAACAATGCCTTTGTGGGCAAAGCGACAGCTGTCAAAGCTGTTGCCGCATTACATGCAGATGAAGTTTCAAAAGAGGCATTTAAAGAAGCAATGTCTATTAAAAAACGCAGTTTGAAGATTGCAAAATCATATATTAAACAAACTCGTGAAATTAGCATTGAAGAAAAATGTGCAAATTATAAAGCGGCATATGCCAGCGTAGAAAAAGAGGCAAAACCGAAAGTTTCAAGAATTGCCAACACTAATATGGACAAAGCGATTCGTAAAAATAAAGAGATGGAATCTTTTGGAAAATATGATCTGTCAATGTTCATTGACGAAACTAAGCCGGAGGATAAGCCGCTCTATTTATATGAAACGGATAAAATCCTCGAACAAGAATTAAAAGGAGTAGCAAATGGATATTAGGACTGAATTGCGAGATTTAATGGAAACCAAAAACTACAGTATTGCCTATGTTTCTACTGCAACAGGTCTGGCTAAATCTACAATCAGTATGTGGTTGAACGGCAATTATAACGGTAAGAATGATAAAATCACCGATGCAATGAATAATTTTATTCAAAGGGAAAGAGAACGTACCGGCAACAGTGACTTGCCTTTTGTAGATATTTCAACGGTTAAATATATTACTGAAATCGGCAGACTTTGTCATACTCAGGGTAAAATCGGCGTTTGTGTCGGTAAAGCCGGACTCGGTAAAACCGTTGCCGTAAAAAGATATATAAAAGAATTTATGGATTCCCTTCTTATTGAAAGCGATTCAGGTTACACCGCAAAATCACTTCTCAAGGAAATCCACAGACGTTTAGGACTTTCCGGTAAGGGTTCGGTTTATGACTTGATGGATGAAGTTGTAAGAAAATTAAACCAATCCGGCAGACTTTTAATTATCGATGAGGCTGAAAATCTTCCATATAGAGCCTTAGAAATTACCCGCCGGATCCATGATAAAGCAGGTGTAGGTATTCTTTTAGTTGGCAGAGGAATTTTGCTTGAAAATCTGAAAGGCTACAATAATCAGTATGACCAACTTTATTCAAGAGTTAAATTTACAAAAATTATAGACAAAATTTTGATTCAAGACGTCATAAAAATTCTTGAGTCTATCGGTCAGAATACAAAACTTGCTGAAACGTATCTTCAGTATTCGGATGGAAACACAAGAAGATTAGAACACTTAATTTCTCACAGCATCAGCATTGCTAAATTCAACGGTAAGGCTGAGGTCGATGCTGCTGTGATTAAACAAACTTCCAAATTATTAATGGCTTGAGGAGGAACGGTAATGAAAAACAATAATGGTAAGTTATTCCGACCCGACACATTGTTACACATTTTTATTATCGCCTTAGCCATTTTTATTTTGGGAGTACAAATCGGAATCAAGCACGGACGTGAGTTACAGCTTGAGGATATGAGGATAAAGTATGGCTACGACTTTTCAGATTAGAAAAATTCATGCATTAAAAAATGTTATAGGTATGGATGACGACTTATATCGTGAAATGCTTATGTCTTTTGATGTTACATCATCAAAGGATTTGACATTTACGGAAGCGTCAATTTTTGTAGATATCCTTGAAGATAAAGCTGTTGCTATAAACAAATGGATTAAACAGCCGAAAAAATATGCAGATTTGAATCGCACAGAAAATATGGCATCAGATGCACAACTCAGAATGATTGAGGGTTTGTGGAGAGATGTCTGCTATTTCAATGATGATAAATTTGCGAAAAAATCCCTGCGAAAGTTTTTAAAATCAAAATTTAAGGTCGATGACATTATGTTTTTGACCAGAGCTAAAGCCTGTAAAGTTATTCAGGCAATAACGGCAATAAAAAAGAAATTAAAAGAAAAAAGTGCGGCCACACTTGAGTAGTAGAAGAGAAAAGTAAAGGAGAAAAAAATGATGCTAACAGCAGAAAAAACAACCGATTCAATGGGTTCAATGATGAAAAACCAATTTTTTGGAGAAGTCTCTCACAGTTCTGATGATCCAAAAGAATCTGCAATGATGGGGTTAATCAGGAATCAAAAAATTGACCTTGAAGATCGTTTGAACGATGCAAAATTAAAATTTGCTGATGCAAATCTGGTTAAAGATAACTGGAGTTGTGCCAAAGAACGTGAAATTGATTGCAAGGTTCTTGAAGGACAAATCTTCATCTTATCCAAGATCGAACGAGACTTAGAAGATATGCTTACCCCCGCAAAAATGCTTCCCGACTAAGGTTTACACGAGGTCGAAACGAGCTGCTGATAAATCAAGCGGCTCGTCTTAGAGTAAGGCTCTAACTGATGAGACCAATTAAAAGTAAAGGAGACAAAAATGGAAAACAAAGCAACAGCAGTTTTGGATCAACGGATTGTAGATATCCAACAAAAAATTACTCAGACAAAAGTTAATATTGCAGATGTAGTTATACGAACAATGGATATGGATATTAGAAATATTAAAAGCCCGAAAGATATGCTCCCATACGTTGAGGATATAGATAAAATGCCGCAATATCTTAGAGAAGTAAATGTTAATGAAAATCTTTTAACCGCATTAACACAATCTCGAAATGATATTGAAAATGCTTACTCCACAACATTAGCACAATAAGGTCGAAACGGTCGACTAACTCTTGGTTGCCGGCATTAAACGGGTATCGCTAACGCTTGCACCCTCTGCCGGCAATCCGCCAAGCTGACCGTCTTAACGTAATGCGTTAACTGATGAGACCACAAAATAAGAGGAGATTATGGATTACAAGCCTTGGATGGACTTGATAAAACCTGAAGATATGCCGAACGATGACTTAAAGTTCATCGCAGAATCTGCCGGCATAAAATCCGCCTTGGCTCTTATTTTCTGCTCACCGGGATTAACAGTAAGTATTCCGAAAAATCCGTTTCGTGAAATAAAAGAAAAGTATATCATGAGCCAGTATGACGGCAGAAAATATACCGTAAACCGCCTCGCAATCGAATGTGATTTATCTCAAAGATATATTTATAAAATTATAAAAAAGAACCTCCACAAAAAGCACAACTTGCCAAAGCCGGATAAATAGTGAATCTTTAAACATCACTTCTTTACTCTAATGTTTAAACATTAGAGTTTTTCTTGTATAATTTATTTTACATGAGGGGATAACATGCCGGTATTAGAAAAACAAAAACCTTTATATCAACACGATTGCGAAGATTGCATATATTTAGGTTCTGATGAAATCAGAGATTATTATTTTTGCGTTAAACATTCGATATCAGAATCCGGCTCTCTTATCATAAGACTGGGAAATTATCCGAGTGATTATTATTCAATGCCGGTAAATGTAATGCGGGAAGCTCTTGTGACGTCTAATTTTATTGATGAAGAAAATGTATTTTATAATTGTTATAATCGGTATTTGGAATATGTTGGGAAAAGTAAAACGCTATAAAATATAGCGTTAGTTATTGAATTTTAATTGATTAAGCCAATCCGGCTTTGCATAATTCTTCCTCATCCATATCATCAATCGGTTTAATGTAATCCATTCCGACTCTGTATTTTTTAAGGTCTTTAGTTATACATAAAGCGTAATCCTCGTGGATTCTGTTTTTATTTTTGTAAGTGTATAATACAACATCGACTCTGTCATAAATGGTGTTATAAACATTAGTTCCGAATAAAACTGAATTCTTTTCTGTTTCTAATGGCTTTTTAGAATTTGCATCATCAAATAATTCTTTTGCGAGCCAGTTAAAATAACATTCTTTTGTAATTTGTTTAACGTCTTTTTCTCCAAAACACTGGTCTGCGAAGTGTCTCCCGATTCTTGCATCTAATAATTCTCTAACCTGTTCGGGTTTTGCTCCTGATAATTCAAGCAGGGTTTCAAAAGCATCGTTCCATCTCTGTTGAGTTTCTTTGTTGGTATAATGTTGTGCGGTTGTTCCCCAGAACCCCCATTCTTTGTTTTGCGTTTTTAAAATTTTCTTTGCCATAATTTTGTCCTTTCTTTTGCTTATCTACATTGACATTAATCACTCTGAATAGTCTATACATCAAGTCATTACAGGTGTTTCGTATCATTCGGACACATTAATCAAGTGGCATAGCATCTTGAATATCAAGAGCAGTTATATTTGGTAACAGCGTCATTTCTCTTACTGTAATGTTATTGCTATTATCGTCTTCTCCTATTTCAATAAGGCAGTCCTCACTGTTAAGATTTTGTCTTAATATAAGTCTTGCAATTTTTTGTGCTTCGGTTTCACTTGCCGCTTTTACTTGAAGATCTCCGCTAATATTTACCCTTGCGGAAAATTTGATATTATAAGTTGTCTGTTTCATAATTTAATCCTTTCTTTGCTTGTCTACATTGATATTAATCGCTCTGAATAGTCCGTTTCTCAAGTCATTGTGTGCATTTCGTATCATTCAGACACAATGTTTATAGATTTAAAAATCATCCTCCTCATCCAAGCCATTGCCAGATTGAGATTCTACAATCGTAACTTGGAACTCATCCCCATTTTTAAATTTGATAACGACCCCTTGATTTCTTGTTAAAAGACCACAATTGTCAAAAGTATCGACATAACTTATGTCTTCATCCTCATACAATTTGTCAATAAAATAATTTTCCAGTTGTCTACTGTTCATAATTTTGTCTCCTTATGTTTTGTTCTACATTGACATTCATCACTCTTGGCAGGGCAAAAGTGAAGTCATTGCAGACATTTCGTATCATTCAGACACATTAATTAAAGGATGCGTTCAATATACCAGTTCGAGTTTTGCAAATTATTGAAATTCCAACGTAAGCTGAAGTAAAAATCGGATTCAAAATTATTGTTTGGTCTAACATAAAGTGGCAGAAAATTTTTCCGGCTTTCTTGCTTTTCAAAATTATCAAGAGCCGTTTTTAATTCGGCTTTAAACTTTTCCTTAAATTCCGGCAGGGGTAATTCCAAGAGTTCACGAGTTCTTTTGTTTTTTACAATAATTTTTTGTGCCATAGTTCAATCCTATTCCTTTATTATTCATGTGTCTATTACCCGATTGGGGTTATTTATAAAGGGGGAGAATATCTCCCCCTTAGTTATAGATATTTATAAACGATGGCTTTCAACTCTGCCCCCATTTTTACTTGTTCTAATATTGCTTTTTCGTGGTTTTCCGGATTATTGACGTCAATTTCAAAGACTTTTCTTATTTTTGCGGACTTGTTGTTCTCTTTACAATACCACTCCAACTTTCCGACTTCTTCCTCTATCTTATCTTTTAAGTCAAAGAAAAATTCATAAATTGACTTATTGTTATTGATTGCAATCTCAGATGCAACATAATTTTTAGCGGTATTGATCGTTTGTAAAATTTGAATGCCGGCTTTTCCTATTGAGATATATTGATAATGTCTCGGTAAAGCCTCGCTTATTTGCATTTCGGGGTATTCGCTTGCATCACAAAGTTCAATATATTTGTCCCAATATTTCTTTTGTAACTGTTTTGATGGTGTATTTGTATTTACTTCTCGTTTTTGCTTAACAACGAGTTCGGGTTTCAAAACGGGTTCAAATTCTATTTTATCCTCGTTCAAAACTGCTTTAATAATAAATATACCGCAGTAATTTTTATCAAAATAAAAATTTAACTTTAAAGCGGTTTCTTGTAAGTTTTCTTTTTCATTCACAATAAACCAGAAGATATACGTTTTTTGTTTTCCATATAGTTGATTTACAATTTCAATTAATCCTTCTGAACTTTGTGTAAGTTGCGGATAAATAATTTGTAACGGTCGAGGCGGATAATCTTTTAGTAAATTTTTGATTACCGTATCTGCATTTTGTTCAATGTAATCTGAGAAGTTTTGTTTGCTTTTTAAAACTTCAGTTGCTGTGATTGTTTCTGTCATATTGACCTCCTTTATTTATTAACAACCACATTCATCGCTCTGAAGAGAAAGAATTGGAAGTCATTGCTCCCAATTCCGTATCATTCAGACACAATTACTGCTTCCGAATATTTCTTTTCTCATTTAATGCAATATAGTGAATTTGTGAACGCATATTAGAGTGCAATCGTGCATTTTGGACTATTGCTATTTGGTTATCAAATTCAGCAGATATTTTAGGAAAATTCTTATCATTTTCGGGTGTTTCTGCAAATGTTTTTCTAATTGAATTAAACTTTTCTAATTCGGAATCATATTTTCTTCTGGCACGATTCATTTGATTTTGAGTCGTTCGGTATGCTTTGTTTAATTCTTCATCTGACATTGCATGGTATTTATCCATAAATTTTTGTCTAAATGTGTCATTATCATTCTCATATGTATTTAATAGATTTTTTAAAGATGTGTTGGCACTACCTCCACCACCGCCACGACTTCCACCTGAGCCACGTCCTCCCATATATTAATCTCCTTTCATTTTTGGAATATCTACACCAATCCAATTTTTCTCTTCTTGCGACCAAGAAAGTTTTCTGCCGGATTGTCTGGATATTCGTTTAACTACTTTATCGATTTGAGAACGACTTGATTTATGCAGAACTTGCCAATCATAATCTTCCTCATCTCTTGCATCAGAAGGATTTTTCCATTTGCCAAGACTTCGAACCGAAACATTTATGAAATCTCCATAATCTTCAACTCTAAAGTCACTTCGGCGAATGTATCCATCAGTTGAAACTTTATTTATTAATTCATCTTTCAAATTAGAAACTGTGCTGTCCATAGACATTTTTGCCTTTTTAGCACGAGGTTTCTTTTCTGTTTTAACACCGTTTTTGAGGTTTTCCGCACGTTTAGCACGAGCCTTGGCTAAAGCATCAAGACGTTTTTGTTTTAAATCTGCGGCTTTTTTAGCATCAAGTTCATCAATTCTTTTTTTGATAGACTCCATGGCTCGTACTCTTTCTTCAGTTGTATAAGCGGGATTTCCCGAAATGCTGTTATACAATCTAATAAGCTCGTCTTTATCTGTTATACCTTCTCCGATATTTCTTGAGGCAGCACCGCCTCCATTTTTACTTCCTCCGGATCCTCGACCGCCCATTTTTACCTGCCTTTCTTTTTATTCCATTTATTTGTGTAAGGTTCGAACCATTGAAGATTTTTGTATCCCTCAAGTTCGGTCAGTCTGTTTCCGTAAATCAAAATACGCTTGGGTTCAAGTTGTTTTAACATTTCTTTAAAGCCCTGCATAAAGAGTCTTTCTGCGTTTTTGTTATTAACAACTCCGACTGTACCGATTGCAACAACAGAATTTTTAGGAATACCCAAGAATGCATATTTATAACTGGCTTCATCAGACCAACTGATTGTTGGAATAACTTTTATTCCTTTGCTTTGCCAGTAAGCGGCACACCAGCGGTTTCTGTAAACCTGCCAAATTTGGAATGCTTCAGGGTAATTTGTGTACATTGAAAAATCCGGAGATAAAACTCCTTCATATTTTTTCAACTCTTCTATTTGAGAATCGGCATTTTTCCAACATCTCTCAAACCTGTAATCATCTAAGAAAAAGTGTGCCGTTCCGTTTCTGTTGGAATCTACCCGATAAGGGATGAGCTCTTTTACATCAAACTCATCCGGAATAATATCGGGTATGCCATAGGAATTGGAGGAAGCAAAGAAACCTTTTTCAACATTTTGTACGTTTAATAAATCTCTCCAAGACATATTCAATCCACCTTATTAAATTTTTTAATTAATGATTTCAGTTTTCGCTGATCCTTTTTAGACATTGAAGATTTATACTTCTGAGCAATTTCAATAATCTGCTCTGCATAATTGCCGGCTTTTTCCAAATCTTCCTTGTCCTGAATAATTGAGGATGCCTCCTGATTTTCAATCTTTGTCTGACCGTACCTCGCAATTTGCGAGATACAGTCACATAAAGATTTAATTATTGCAGAAAACCACATCTGCTTATTTCCTCAAATCCGCAACTACGGTCAAAAGGTGATTGGCAAATGTTTCAATAGCGTTCACACCCTGATTAAAACAATAATCGTCCAGAGCATTCGGAGAAGTTTTAATCTTTTCTTTCAGTTTTTTCAAACTGCCAAGAGCCGGCTGTGTCACTTTTGCGAGATTTTCATAGAGTTTTGTAATATACTTGGGAACATTCTTTTCCGCAAGATTAATTACAAAAGGTTCAATGGCATCCCACAGTTCATTCAAGACTTTCCAGTCTTTAAGCCACGAGAATAAACTCATAGTAGTCTCCTTTCTTAATAAACTTGTATTTGTTGGTTTTTATCTTGGTTCTGTACCAGGATATTTTTTGTCTGAGATATTTACCGACACTATTCGGGGATAAATGCGGCAAGTAGTGAAGATAAGTAATATCTATCTTGCCTTCACGTTTGTTTTTGGCTCGTCTTTGGTCGAACTCATAATGGGTAAATACCAGTTTGTCAGTAATTAAAATTCCGTATTTTACAGATAAATACCCTGCAAGGCAGCATAATGATTCAATCTGTTTTTGAGTAAGCGGATATTTTGTCTGTTTTTTATCTGTCGTAAAACCAGCCATTCCGCAGACAGACAAACCGATACAGCCGGTATTTCCGCCTCCGCAGTGCATTGCATAATTACCATCATAGCAGTTCAGGTTATCTTCAGGCTTATGTTTTCCTGCATAAATTCTGCCGTATTTATCCACGCAATAATGGTATGCTGCCAAATCATCCTTACAGGGATAATTAGAACCTGCTGTCCAGTGCAGGCAAATTTTATTCAAGGTTGCCATATTTTTCTCCTCTTATTACTGAATCTCTTGCATTTTGACGGTCAACAAGCAACTGTTGATACTCTTCTTCCGTCAATGATGTTTCTATTCCTTGAGCCTGCTGATCCCTGTGTCGTGTTACTTTCCAATCCGTATCATTTAAAAAATTAAGTGCGGTATTAGTTGTTGTTACAACCTGATTTATTTCTGCAAGTTCCTGTAACTCTTCACTTGAATATTTTTGGTAAACTCCGTTTGAGTCTAAATAATACAAATTTGGCTCAGAGGCAAAAACTTCACCGCCAAACATTACAATATCTTTTCCGGCTGATTGTTCAGTTAAAAGGGTTTGCCATTCCTCATCGGATAGTTGAATTGCTCCGTCAAAATTTTCGTCATAAAACCCGTAGCCTACATTTTCTTTAAATCCGAAATATTTCATAAAACTCCTTTCATTACCAACCAATGGCAATCCAGTCTATATTTGCACTTCCCTGTTCAAATCTACTGGTAATATGGAATCTGTTAGCCGCAACTCTGTAAACTTGAGCGGTTGAACCTTTATTACCTGCTCCCTGATAATATCCGGCTGCTATTGCAAGTGCTCCACAGGTTGTAGGAAATGCAATAGGGAAGTAAATATCTCTAGATGTCCCCATGCCAAAACCTGTTGCACATCCCCATTGAATAATAACTGATTTACCACTGGTAACAGGAATTTTAAGATATCCGTTTCCCTGCAAACTAACACCCTGACCTAAAACTTGTGATACAATATTTTTTACAAAATCAGTATTTACGGTTGTAGGATTAACAACAGAAGTCCCAGTCCCCATGAATAATTCTTTTGTATCTTCACACCAAAGCGGCATACCGGAGGGAGCAGAGGCGGGTAAATCGGCTTTATTACCACGCCGAATTCGTATATTAGTCGGCATTAAAATGTTCCTCCATCAACATCTCCCATATAAACTGTTGTAAATTCAAGCCCATCTTCAGCTTCATTTACAACAAGGATTTTTCCTTTATTTCCTGTAAGTTCCCCCGGACAATCTGCCAAATCCGTAAAATTTTGCGGAACAAAAGGTCTGCCCTGAATATTTTCCCAGTCAATTACCATATCCAAATCCTTTAATTCGGATATTTTTATCCACTGTGTACCATCACAAACATATTCTGCCCCGCCAGTTTCAACGGTTTCGTCTGCCGTTGCATCAATTACAAGAGCATGTAAACCTGAAAATTTTTCTAATGCATCACGTGCAGCAATATCATCTACAACATAAGCATCCTTAAATACAGAAGGAATTTGTGTTGTGGGAATTTTTCCGTTACCATCCAATGATGCAAGTCCGTTATTCTGTCCTCTTTGTAATGCAATTCTGTTATCCACTGCTGTTGCAAAATCCGTTACGTTGGCTGAAGTATGTGTATGACCTACATCTGATTTTGTTGCAAGATACTCCGCAAGCTGTTGGGCGTTATCAAAAGCCGTTAGAGCTTTTCCTTCACCGTTGCCTATATAAAATTTCTTTTCATCTGTTGTGTATAAAAGTGCACCTGCCGGAGCTTCACTCGGCAAATTTGCTTTAAGTCCACGTTTAATCTGAATTGTTCCCATAAATAAATCTCCTTTTGTTTCTAAAATTCACCTGCATCAATATTTTCAGCATCATCAACAATACCGTTCTGGTTTTTATCGTAAATACTTGTGTTCATTATCAAATCAGGAAGAACAGGAGGCTGCGGAATTTCAATCTCTCCTTTGTCCGTAAATAGTCCGCCATCAACAAATTCACAAGAATCAACAACTCCATTGCCGTTTGTGTCATATAACCAAATCGGCATTAAATCAGGGTGTTGATGATTTTTAATTAAATCTGTTACAAATTCTACTGAAGCATACTGGATGCTTGGATCAATTTTTATTTGTATGGCATCGGGATTTATCCCTTTTAATCTCACCTTAATCCATATATCTTTAATTCCGCCCTGTTCCTCCTGCGGTTTATAAGTTAATGGCTGTCTTGCAATTAAAATTAAATTATTTAAACTATCAAAAACACCGACTTCTCTGATATAAAATCCACCAATATTATGCGGTATTAGAGCCGTTGCAGAAACTCCGTCAACTTCCTGAGTTTCTGCCCGATAAATCTCATTAACCAATGCTGTCTGATCCTGACGCATTTCGTAATATTCGCCGCAAGCATCACCGACAGCAATGTATTTTAAGTCTAATTTCGTTCCGGCTATCAAAGCCGCATTTATCTTCTCAAAACCTATATCTGTAATTATTGAATTAAACTTCATTTCCTCAACAGAAGAAGTCATATTGTAACCTCCTCGCTTGTCAAAATATAACTTGCTATTGGTAAAACTGCTGTTTGTGTGAGATAAATTGTAAGTTTTTCTAGCCATGAACGAACATTTTTATGTGCATTGATTATGTTTACAATGCGTGTTTCCAAGTCCGACTCATAACTTGTTTCTAAATCTACAAAAACTTTAAAGAAAAATGGTTCTCCGTTATATTCAAACCACTCCGCAATATCTGCCCTCAAATCTAAAACTTCAAGTGCACTTATAATTGCGTATTTAGTACCACGATATTTATGTAATTGAATTGCATTCTTCAATAATGCACGCTTTTCCGCTTCCGTTTTACAAAAAATCCATCCTTCATCGCCGGTTATATGATACTGTTCTGCTAAATGAGGCAGAACATCTGACGGAATTGTATCAATGTTTGTCAAATTTAAAACATCCAGTTTTAGTTTTGCGTAGCGTTCTTCACAAATTTCATCAAAAATCTTTAAATTAATATCATCAATCGGTGCCAAATTTCTTGAATTATTGGCGGTTCTCAACCTTTGTACTTCGCTTTGCAATTCTGTTGAATTGCTCCGCTTCGTCAGGTTGTTCACAGGGGCGAGTTCCGCTTCGCTCCACTCTTGCCAAAATTCGCTACTCATCAGCATATCCTCCGATTGTTATGTCATAATTTATCAAATTTGCCCATTGATATTCCTTGATATCTATATCTTTCGGAGTTTCAAGTTCAACTTTGAATACCCCGTAAATGGTGTTTAATATAGATATGATCTGCGTCTGAACAACATTTTTTCCTAATTTTTCAGATAAAGAGACCTTATACTCACGCATTTTGGCATCAATAGTATTTTTAACAGTAGCCGAATCCGCATCAATATATAGAATAATGTTTGCCTTTATTGAAAAATCAACATTCTCAGCAGAAATTACTTTTACACAGTCAGTAAGAGGGCGGATTTTACTATCACTCAAGTAATTTCTGACAATTTGTAAAATTTCTTCTGTAGGATTTCCGTCCTTAGTCAAAGGATAAACATTCACAATTCCCGGACTTGGAGAAGTTATTGCAACGTCTATTATTGATTGGTGAGCAGATAAAGTATGAAAACGATATGCCCCTTTACTGCCCGCATTTGAAAATTGTTCAGGAGATTGCCGTATGCGTTCTCTTAAACTATCAGCAGTTTCATCATCCACTCCTCCGCTTGAAATAGTTATGTTTTCAACGGTTGAGATGTAACTTAGTGGAGTTATAAGGTTATTTATTGAGCCAATCGTGTAGTTATTAGATGCACTTCCCGGGGTTTCACATATAGCCTCTGCTGTAATTGAAGTTTCTCCGGCTTTTAACGTAACCGCTTCAGTTGTTTGGAATATGAATAAGCCGTCTTTAGTTTCAACTTCACACCCTGCATCAATCTTAAAATCAAAATCCAATGCCTCGTCAACTGAAAATTTTAAGGTTGTATGGGAATAATTCGCAAGAAGTTTGGTTACTCCAAAAGGTTCGCCTATATGTTCCAAAACTTCTAACGGTGCATAACTCAAAAGATTTTGTTTCGCAGTTTCCTGAATTTTCATTCTTAAAACAGTTTCACGATAAGCTCCTACATCAATCATTAAACGTTCAATTTGTGCAGGTTGAAGTACCTTGCCGCTTTTTTCTTCATAAGCGGCAATCCATTCTTTTGTAACAACATCGGGATCACGTTCAATAAAATTAGGTTCAGGCAGTTGTGTCATATTTAACCTCGGCTGTTCCTGTAGCGTTTGAATCTTTCAAAGTCCATTCGACTTTTACGGTTAAAGTGGATTCTTCTATTTCGACCACAATAGAATTTATTTTTATGCGGGTTTCCCACATAGTGATTGCATCTGTAGCCTCACGTACAATATTTGGAGTTGCTTCGTTTATGGGGTAATCAATGTATTTATATATATCCGAGCCAAATGTCGGGCGATGAGGCACAGAGCCTTTTTTAGTTAGAAGTATAATTGCGATGCACTGGTTAATATCTTCAGCACCCTCGGCAACTCCGCCGATTGTGTTGAGCTTTAATTGCCAGTCAATGTAGGTGATTTCATTTAAATTTGTCATATTTGTGGTAGTATTTTGTTATGAAAAAATCGACTATAAAGTTAATTGTTTTTACTGTTTTGGGGATTATTGCTTCAATAATTTTTTATCAACTGAGTACAAGTCCAAATCCAATGATGGTTAGGAGGGTTCAGTCTCAAATTACTGTTGGAATGTATGTTTGCCCTTTTATTGGGCTTATTTATTGGCTCTTCTGTCGTCATCTTGATGATTGATTACATTGTTTTATTAGGTGCAGAAGTTGCTTTTCCTTGGTTTCCTGTGTGCGTGTGTGAATTGTAAACATCTCTCATTGCTTGCATTGATGAGGTTTTATCCGTAATATCCGCATTTGATTTTATTCCTGCTGTGTTTGTGAAAGTTCCCTCGTGTTCTATGTTCCCGATTAATTTCATTTTTGAAAAAGCAACGATGAGAGTATGATTTTCTTTATCAGCATTTATATATGAGCCGTCTTCAAGGTTTACAGATAATTGTTTTTCACTTTGCGTGGTTGAAACATCTTCAGTAGAATAAATTGCTCCGAGAATTACTCCATCCTCAGAATTTTCATCCATAAGGCAGGCGACTTGCTCCCCGATATCCGGCATTGCGTAAAACTTGTCTTTCAATGTTTTTGTTTGAAGAACAGGAAGCCAAAAAGATGTTGACTCATCATCTTCAAAACTTACACGAGCCTGAACATTTATTGGATCAATTTGTGATACAATTCCAAACCTTAACACGATTCAACCTCACAATAAGTTTTATAACCGCTTGCCCTATCGATTACATGTCTGGCTTGCTTAATGTGGTATTTACCTGAAAAATGTCCGACTCCCTTTAGTTCAATGTTTGAACCGGCAATCAAATACGGATTTCCTGTAAATTCTAGTGAGCCTTCAATTTTATCATCAGCAGTGTTTAATGCTGCTTTTGCTTTCGCAATAGCTTGCTTTCTATCTGAACAACGAACGGTAATTTTTAAAGTATCACCTTTTTTGACATTTTCATTTCTTGCTGTTGCTTTAACTGCCTTTTTCTTTTTCGGGCTGAAATAAGTAACTTGAACAGCTTTATATTTTTGAGAAGTTTTTTCTCTGAGATTTATATGCAGCAAATCGGATTTATAAAATATCTGTGTTGATTTCGCACCTTTGAGTTTTTGCACATCATAGAATACAAGGTTGTTTTCAGCAATTTTGAAGATGTAGCCGTATTCCTCCGCAAGTTTAGTAAGGAATGTCAAATCACGTTCTTTATTTTGAGTAATTCTATCAACACGAATATCTGCAACTTCTCCGACTAATGTATATCCATGTTTATCGGCAATTTCTTTTGCGATTTGTTTCAGAGTTTTATTTTCATATCCGACAGAGTTCTTTTGTCTTAAAGGCTTTTTAATGCCGGTGGCAAGACCTTTTACTGTAATAACATCCGGCGGAGTATCGTATTCCAGTTCATCAATTTCAAAAACTCCGCAATTCAATAGTTTTTCCGCTTCGTAACCGATATATGCACGCAAACTATCGCCCTTTGTTGGAATCCAAGCTCCCTGCCAGAGTTTTTCAGAATCCTCAAATGTTATCTGAAGCTCGTCAGACTCTCCATGTTCAACATCTGTGTATTCGATAGAGGTAACATACGGGGAAACGTCTTTTGTTATATTCTTTTTTTCATAAAATAATTCAAAAATAGGTACAAGCATTATTTAATCTTTCAATTATTGGATTAAATAATTACTGAATAAACTTATTAATTCGCAATAAAAATCGGCTGAACACTTGACAAAAACTGAATTATAGTAAATAATAATAATGTACAACCTAGGAAGTTCTCCCTGCATTTATGCATAGAAGCCTAGGTTTTTTCGTTAGCAGCTTTTTGCATTAATGAATTATATGTATTTAAAAACGTAGATGTCTGTTTTAATATTTCTAACTTATCCTCAGTGAGAAAAGAAAGCATTTCAAGAATATCATTATACACACTAAGAGTTCTATTAGGATATTTAAATATTTTTTCATAATGAAATACCCGATTTCTGAACCTTCTTATTGTATATAGTTTCTTAGCAATATAATTAATTGAGTGTTTATTGGGATAATTTACAAATACACCATAAAAACATTTTGGTTTATTCCAGATTTTTGAATTATATTTTTTTACACATAAGTTAGTCCAAAATCCAAAATTAAGATTGGCAACAACTTTCCCTATTGTAAAAACTTTTGTGGCAGTTATACATTCATCTTTTGTATCATTATACGCTTTAAGCAATGTTTTATACTCACTTGCATCAAGCAGCACATTATTATTTATTTCATCTTCTATCCAAGTCTCAGAAATATACTTTTTTAAAATATTGTTAATAGAATTTCTTAAAATAACTTCTAATGTACATAATTCAGGATAAATTGCCTGTGAGATTTGTATGTTGTTCTTGTAATTGGTCACAACATCCTGAATAGTATCAAATTCAGAATAAGCAAAAGAAGATAGTCTTTCTGCACTATAAGTAGACTCATATCTTTTCAATTCATCTTCTTTAATCATGCCTAGATTATACTACAAATAAGCTATTCAGTAATTATTTAATTTTCAAAGTACAAAATGGGGGTAAGTTTATCTCTTCCAAGGGGGTAGTTCAAATTGTATTGTTTCTGATTCTTCAAGGACTGGTATTTTGAGTTTTATTCCTGCATCCAAGACAGGTTCAATCGGGATTTCCGGGTTCGCTTTTATAATCTCCTCATACAAATTCGGATTACTGTAATATTTCTGAGAAATCATATCCCAACGGTCGCCATCACGAGTGATATAGGTGTAATATTCCGTCATTTCTTTTTGAACCCTTTATTTTCTTTTTTATCTTCAGGAATTTTTCCGGTGTATTCTCTTAGTCGGACATCGACCTGAACCGACATCAAATCTCCCTCCGGTGAGGCTTGTTCTGTGGTTTGTCCGATTTCATCAATAACGAAAACACCGACATATTCACCGTTTCCTTTGATGAATTTCAAAGGGGTTGCCGCATCTGCGACATCTTTTAAATTTTTTATCTCATCTTCCGGCACGCAGAAGTTGCGATGGAAGTTTAGTTTTATATTTTCTTCTTGCAAATTTTTTCCTAAAAATTGCAGAATGGGTTTATTTTCAATACGGTCGTGCTGAGCGTAATTGTAGGATACGGTTTCATTTAAGCCGTTGAAATAAGTTATTAATTCAAATTTTATGTCTCCAAGTTGAGCGAACATATTTAATAAGCCACCCTTTCCTTACGTTCAAACTCCCTTTTAATAATGTTCACAACTTCATCTTTGTGTTTTTTGAGCATCTTCAAAAACTCTTCTTTTGATTCAGAACCTGAAATTGTGATTGTAGGGTTATAGGTTACAACAATGGATGCCGGTGCAGATGAGCGACCTCTCACGTTGGCTTTTAAGCCCCCTGAAAATACACCCAAGGTCTTATTCATTGCATTCATTAACGGCAGAGGTTTTAATGTTGATGCAATAGTTTCCACAATTTTTACCTTGTGCAAATCTTTAAGCGGCCCAGTCTTTGCAGGGGAATGAGGCAGATGGTCTCTTATAACCTGTGCAACTTGAGAAATACAGCCTTTTACTTTCGCAATGCCTGACATAATCCCTGCGGCAAGCATACTCGTGATTTTACTTCCGAATTCAAATGCTTTTGTGACAAGTTCAACCAGCTTCACTATTATATTAGCAATAGCTTTACCAAAACGAACGCCCATTTTTTCAGCGGCTCCGCCTGTATCTTCAACAGGTTTTATGAGTTTTTTGAACCAATCAACAATGGCTTTTATAGGTGCAAGAATAGGCGAGAGTGCTTTTCCCATTCTTTGGAATAACGGCATTAATGGCTGTAAACCTTCTTTTAAGCCTTGCCACATACCTTTAAAGAATCCTGAAATTGGTTTCCAGTATTTGTAAATAACAAGAGCGACAACTCCGATAGCAAGAGCAATCCAACCGAGAGGAGATGTAAGCAAAGTAACAGAAAACGCTCTGAATGCGATTATTGCATTTTTAATCAGGTTTGGAATACTCAAAAAACCTGTTTTGAACGCCTTTAAACCGTTTATAAAATTAGCCGGCATTGCTTTTATTGATGTGACAGTCCAATCTTTGAGTGCAATGGATGATTTAGAAATATTTGCAGGCAGAGTTTTTATCCCGTTAATTAATCCGTTACGCAAATTTTTATCAAGCTGTGCAATATTTCCGATAAAACCACCGCTTGTTGCAGAATTCAACCCTAAAAATTGCATAAGTTTTTGAGAGTTTTGAACTAAAACAGGTGTTAAATCTCTGGCATATTTGAGGAATGTTCCATACATTCCGACAAATTTGCCGATGATTATTGTTGCTGTACCGAGAACAGTTAAAAGAATTCCCAGCCCTATCGTTCCTATAATCGCCCCGAACAAACCTTTTTGAAGTAAAGGATTATTATTTATTTTTGTCAGGAGATTATTTATTAACTCTATAGGCTTATGAAGATGAGGAAATACAAGCTCTTTCATATTAATTTTTAAGAGTTTGAACTGCTCGTTTGTTGTTTCCATCATGTGTTCAAAATCGGAATCAACAACACCCTCTGCACCAAGAGCAGAGGCTTTTATTCTTTTGTACTCATCAAGATTTTGCATCATAGGTTTTATGAAATTCAAAACCTGTTTATCCTGAAAGACTTCGGAGACCTTAAATACATCTCCGCCGGAGAGTTCATTCATCATCTCGATTACTTCTAAGATTGGATCACGACCTTGAGCGGCCGCATCTAAAAGAACCTGTTTGAGATTGACTCCGAATACTTCCTTAAAGTTCTTTACGGCAAGAGGAGATGTGACTTTTTGAATAAAGTTTTCTAAGTTATTTGCTGCTTCCGATGCCTCGCCGGCACCTTTCATTGCAACTTGTAGGGCAGCACCTAAAGATGCAACGGCAGGCGTCCCTTTCATTCCAAGCATAGCGGCACCTGCTGTTAAACTCGGAAATGCCGCAGCCATATCCTTTAATTCAAAACGTCCCTCTTTGCCGGACATTGCAAGAATATCCATTGATTTTCCCAAATCATCAATAGGAACTTTTAAGTTATCACTTACGGCAAAAGCCGTTCTTGAAATATCTGCAATAGCTGCCTGTTCACCGGTTGCGGTTCTGCCGATAACATTCATATAATCAAGGGCTTTTGTCGGATCAATACCTGATGCAACAAGTACATTCAAACCTTCTGCGATTTCAGGCCGCATCTGGTTTGTATAACGGGATATTGATGCAAGACGTTTATCCATATCCTCAAGCTGTTTTGCGGATAACTGTCCAACATTACCGAGTTCTCTTAATCTGTGTTCCATTTGGAATGCTTCAGGAATAGCCTCTGTAATTCCAAGTTTATACGCAAGTCCACCTCCTGCAAGTGTCAATGCACCTCCGACTTTTGTCATATTCTGACCGAGTTTGTCTAACAAATCTGAGGTGTTTTTGATTTCTCGCTGAAGTTTATCAAACTCATCATTGGATTTGTTTACAGCATCACGAATAACCCTCGACATTTTGTCGAAAGCGACTAAAGTTAATGAAACTTTCATCATTGTATCGAGCATTGTTCCTCAAAGTCCTCGTTACGTTTATTCGTGTATTTTATTGACTGATTGCACCAGTAGGCTAAAGTTGGGATTGGCATTTCGGATATTTCTGAATACTGCCACCCGGTAGTTTTGCATAAATGTATTATGCTTTGGCTGTCGGGGAGGTAAGAGCAGATGTCAGAGCTGTTACTATCTCCGTTTTTTCTTCCGGTTTCTCCGGAAGTTCTTTTGCTTTCCCCACTGATAACTTCCCCGAAATTTCACCTTGAAGAGATAAAACGTCTTCTAAGTCCATTTCAAGGATATCCTCATAGACGAGCTTTTGCCCATCAATTTCAACAAGTTCAGCTATAAGAGCGTAGGGAATTTCATCTGAAGTCTTTGCCTTGATTTGAGCCTGCAATAAATCTTTGCCTTTGCCCTTTTCAATGATTGCAATTTTTCCGGATGGTAATGTTAATTCTTTTGGCATAATTTTTGTCTCCTAAATTTTTGGTATTTAAATTATCTTCTGACCCCGTTCAAAAAGTGTTCAAAAACGTCTGTATTAAATTTTTAGGTTCGGGGTGGTATAAATTATCGTCTGAGTAAATTTAAACGGCTTAAAATCGATTCTAAAAATTTTGAGTCATCTTTAATGTTTCATATCTTCTCCTTGTTTCAATTTCTACAGGCGAATACGGCACATAGCAGGCAATTAGCGCCAGTGCTAATGCCCAAAACCTGTCAGCGTGTCCGTTGACTTCTGCGGTATCTGCATCAAAGCGGATATTTCCTGCTTTTGTTGCAACTCTTCTTATTGAGTGTAAATCTTCACGAATATCGTGGTCTGTGGGAATAAACACCGACTTATCTTCAAAATTGGTTCGCAGGTTAAATGCCATCTCCTCTTTTGATTTATTCGTGAACATTACAGCCTCAACTCTGTATTTTCCGAAATCTCTTTGAGCGGTTTCTGCTAACTGCATTCCAATACCGGTTGAATCAATACAGCATCTGCGAAGTTTCGGGTGTCTCAGAATTTCTGAAATAATTTCGTACTGGATATGGAATGGTGTTTTTTCCAAGACTTTAACTTTTCTTGTGTATTTTGAATTTTCAAATCGTTCCAAGCACCAGATAACGGTTAAATCTTTTCTTCTCCCTATATCAATTCCGACATACAAATCGCCTTTTATCTCATCAAGGGATTTTAAAACATCCGGCATCTCACAAGTCGAAATCAAATCATAGGGAAGAAATGCACACGCTTCATCAATCGCAACACAGCAATATTCTTGTAACCACGTGTAATCGTCAAAGCAGTTTTTTCGCTCTTCATTCAGCCACTCCTCACGTTCTGCTTGCGTTGTCGGTCTGCCGTAGATTTTATCTATCAAGCCTTCATCTACTGCAAGCTGAATCGGGGTTTTGTGATGCGACCAGTTTAATTTTCCTTTTTCAACCTGATCCAAGAATCTGTAATAAAGACAGCTTTGACCGTTATGAGTTGAAAGAATCCTTAAAGGATATCCCCACGTAATACAAGGTCGTGCCGCTTTCCAAAGTTCAGCAGGGTTGTTGTGAAATGCGAATTCATCAAGTACAACTTTTCCACCCTTGGAACGAAAACCTTTAGGGTTTGAAGATAATGCGTGAATTTTTGTGCCGTTTGAAAAAGCTATAACGTAGGCTTTTACATCTTTTTCTTTATCCAAGACCTGTTCGCCCAGGTCTTTTGCGGCAACATTAAATAAATTCGCCCATATTTTGCAATAGTCAATGTACTCACGAGCGGCAGATTCATCGGCTGATGAAAACCACACAGCAGGAACAGTGCGTTTGACGCAATCCCTTACGTCCTCATAGCTTTGAACATAAGTTGCACCAATTCTTCGGGATTTCTCCCATATTTTTACTTTTGAATTATCGTTCAGCCATCTTAATTGATATGGCAGAAAAAACGGGGTTTTATTCTTGGTCGGCATCTGGTTGTTTTATTCCGAGAATTTCTTCTTCAATTTGAGAAATAAGTTCAGGGGTTAAGCCTTTGGGGCTTTCTTTCTCTTTTTTCTTTATAGTGTCCTCATACTTTTTGGAGGTTGTGAATAATGGGATAAATCTGCACAAAGCATTCATTCTTGCTGGATCTACTTTTTCTCCGGCATCCATTTCTTCTGAAATTTCATGCATAATTTTTCTGGCAAATTCGTATAATTCTTCATGAAATGACATTTTGGATTTTAAAAATGCCGCACGCTTTTTATCCCATTCATACTGGGCTCTCCAGGTATTTACTGTTTTTCGGTTTAGATTAAGTCGGCGTGCTATAACAGCGGCAGGTAAATACTCATATATAAAAAGCCGTTCTGCTTCGGATAATAAACTTTGTTTTTTACTGTTCAAATTCAGACTCCAATTTTTTTATTTTTTCGTTGAGAGTTTGCATTTCTTCCGTTATTTCTTTGAGTCTTTTTACAGAAACAAATACTTTATCCATATCAAGATTTTTAATATCCTCGTATGGATTTAAAAGAGCACGAATTAATATAACAAGTCCTGAAGCTTCCGTATCTAAAGTACGGAAGTTTTTTTTGCTTTCGGCAAGCATTCCTTTTAATTGCAATCTTTCAGGATTCATCTAATGAACCTCCTTTTTTAAAATCGGACACCAGAGGTTGTTGTCGATTTTACTTTCGATTCTTGAAAGAAGTGCTGCGTGGTATTGATTTGTTTCCAACAGGTCTTTTAAGATTTCAAAGTTGTCCTGAATAATTGTTTCAAATGCTTTTACCTGTGATTGGTGGTAAATATACCAGATGGCAAACACCAGTGCAGGAAAACCAATGTTTTCTATTAACGGGGAAATTTGAGTAATAAAATCCATAATACTCCTCTATTTATTAACAGGATGAAACGAAAGAAAAGGACAGGTGTCCTTTTTTTTTTAATTCATATATTGCAGTCTAAATCTTATAAGGAGAGTTTTTCAAGGTGTTTAGTACATTGAATTTTTTAGTGAACTTTTACATGTAAAAATTGCTGTCATTATGCCTTTGAAACCGTTAAGCCACAACGTTTATACTCCGAATATACAGTTTTTTAAAAGGACACCTTTTGAGGTGCAAAAAGTTTAATTTGGAGATATAAGCCCCAACTAAAAAATGGGGAAATCCTACAAAGATATACAAAGAAGGTTAGAAAAAATGAAATTTTACGAAGTTTTTAAAGCCGGAACTTACCCCCAAGGAAAGTTTACAAAAAAAGAAATCGCACAGATTGCAAAAAACTATGATCCGCAATTTTGCGAAGCCCCGATTACAATCGATCATCAGCAATCAGGACCCGCTTACGGCTGGGTTGATACCGTAAAAGCCGATGGCGATAAACTCAAAGTGAGTTTTAAAGAAGTGCCGGAAGAGTTTGAAAAAGACGTTAATGACGGCAAATACAAAAAAGTTTCTGTTGAATTATACAGAAATCTTGAAGGCAAAGGTGCATACCTTAAAGCCGTTTCATTCCTCGGAGCTGCAATTCCGCAGGTTAAAGGTTTGGAACCTATCAAATTTATGGAATCAGAAGCTGATACTTTTGAATTCAATGCTGAAGATGAGCCGGAACAATTTTCCGAACAGGAAATTGAAGATTTGAAAAATCAGGTTGCAGAGCTTGAAAATCAGCTTGCAACATTCAAGGAATCAAACAAAAAACTTGAAACAATCAAATCCTTAAAAGAAAAAATTTCTGCCTTATCCGATGAAGTCGCAACTTTTAAAGAAAAAGCTCAGGGTAAGGAAGAAATCGAAAAAGAATTGAATGACATTAAAACTTCTTTGAAGAAAAAAGAATTTGAAGAATTCATCGACAAACAAATTGAAAAAGGAACGTTAGTCCCTGCAAACAAAAATATTGTCTTATCCGTTCTTCAGGAGTTAGATAATGTCAAAAAATTCGGCGAGGATTCAACAGTCGTTCTCGACTTCAAATCTTTTATTGAGTCCTTGCCGAATCAAATAAAATACGGTGAGTTTGCCACTAAGGAAAAGCAAACCGACCAAACAAATGAAGATGTGGAAAAATTTGCAAACGCAGATGAGGAAAGCCTTGAGGTATTCAAAGAGGCTAAGGCTCTTGCAACAAAAGAAAACATCTCATTTAAAGATGCACTGCTCAAATTAAATAAGTAATACCCCGAAACATTGATATAAAAGGAGTTTAAATGGGAAGACTTGAAGAATTACGCATAAATGCGTATCTCTCAGAAGTCGCTCGTGGTTACAGTAATAATGCCTTTGTGGCTCAGCATCTGTTCCCTGAAATTACTTCTGAGAAAGAAAAAATCGACATATTTGAATTCAACAAGGAAGCGTTCAATCTCTACGATACCGAACGTGCAATAAGAGCGAATTCAAATGTCATATCGCCGCAAGGTTTCAAAAAACATACAACTACCCTCACTGAACACGACCTATCTTACCCGATTGATTATCGTGAAGAACAGGAAGCAGAAAAAGTCAAATTACAACTTCACGCAACTAATGTTGTAACGGAAGGTTTGAAGTTGAAACTTGAAAAACAGTGTGCGGATTTAGCACAAGATCCGACAAAGTATCCGACAGGAAATAAAATTGCTCTATCCGGCACCTCGTGCTTTAACTGGTCATCCTCTGACCCTCAAGGGGTAATCGATGATGCCAAAGATGCAGTCTCTTCTAAAATTGCTCAAGACCCGAACACTATGATTATAGGGCAAGCAGCTTGGAAAACCCTCAAAAAACACCCTCAGCTTAAAGGTTTAATTTCCGACAATCTCAATAAATTAGTAACAATTAATTTATTAAAAGAAATTTTTGAGATTGAAAACATTCTCATCGGAAAATCAATCTTTGCGGATAAAGACGGAAATTTTGTCAGAATTTGGCAGGACAACATTGTCCTTGCTTACGTCCCGAATCTTGGTAATTCAAGAACGGAATACGACCCCTCTTACGGATACACTGTCCGCAAAAAAGATGCCCTGCAAATTGATGAATATCAAAAAGAGGGCAACAAAGTTAAGTATATCAGGGCTACCGATATTTATACACCGTTTTTAGTCGGTGCTGAAGCCGGATACTTAATTTCAGGGGTAAATGACCCGAATTACGACCCTAAAAAAGATAATGGAGGTACGAATGACACTACTGAAGTACAAAGTTAAGCATACCTCAATTATGCACAACGGCACAGTGTATAAAGAAGGTTCAACCATTGAACTTGATGACACTCAAGCAAAACGTCTTGAAGATTTTGTGGAACTTCTGCCGAATCAGTCAGCCCCTGCAAAATCTAAAGCACAAACTCAGACTTCTAAAACTGCATCAACAGGGAACAAGAAGTCTGAAAATAAAACCTCTGCTAAAAATCAGACAAAAGCAGAAACAAAAACCGAAACTGAGTCTGAAACCATAACTGTTGAAGAAGAATCAAAAGAAGATGAAAAAGGAGGTTCTGATGACAACAAATAAAACTTACAAACCTCTGTTAATTGATTCTGCACTTGCTGCTGCGGATTTGGAACAGCACAGATTTATCGGATTTGACGGCAATTATTGTGCCGCAGGTGCTAAAGCTCTTGGTGTTTCAGATGTTTCAACAGCTAAAGGTGAATATGCACCTGTTGCGGTTTTAGGAATTCTGCTTGTTGAAGCAGCAGGCACAATCGCAGTTGGAGATGCCGTTGCATCTGATGCAGAAGGAAAAGCAGTTAAGGTTGCCGATTCAGCTATAGCAAACGGCTATGCTCTTGATGCCGGAACCGCAGGTCAGGAAATAAGAATTTTGAAAGGCTGTTAATATGGATTATTGCACGATCGAAGATATCGAAACACAAACCTCTACCCCTACTCTTATCCAGCTCACTTCTGATGATGGGCAAGAAGTTGTCGATCGTGTCGTTGCCCAAGAGGCTATCCTTTATTCTTCTACGCTCATCGATGGGTATCTTCGTGGCAGATACACTCTACCCTTAGATGCCCCTTCTTGTTCGCCGGCGTTAAACGGCGTTTCGGGTTCTGACTCCGTCAGCCCCCTACAGCCTCTGCCGGCGAGCCGCTTTCCTTTACTCAGAATTCTTGCCATTGATTTAAGCATCCACCGTCTGTATTCAAGACGCATGAGAGATGAAATGCCGGAAGTTATTGAAAACAATTACAAAAACGCAATCTCAACTCTCAAAGATATCCAAAAAGGTGTTATATCCCTGCAAAGCGAAAACGATTCCCTTGAAACAGCAGGATTTAATGTTGAAGAATACAAAACAAATAAGTCAATAATTGACAGGCTTTTTAGTAAGGATCGAATGCTTGAATATTAGAGAGATTGAAAATTCAATAATCGAAAAATTAAAAACAACGTTCCCTGAAGTTCTTGTTCAAGGTTTTCCCGATAAGCCTGCGGAATTTATTTTACTTCATCCGATTGGTGCTTTGCTTGTGCATTATCAGGGAAGTAACTACACTTCAACAGATGCACTCGGGTTTATATCTCAGGAAAATAAAAAAGAATTTTCAATTACTGTTGTAACCCGAAACCTCAGAAAAAACGAGGGAGCATACGAATATATTGACAAAATTAAAGCCGTTCTTACAGGTTTTGCACCTGACGGCTGTTCAAAATTAAGTCCCTCTAAAGATTTTTTCATCTCTGAAAAAGCCGGTATATGGCAATACGGAGTTAATTTCACACTAACCACAACAAACATACAAGATTTAGAAATTTAATTTACCCCAAGGAGTTTATATGCCTGCAAGTTTTTTACATGGTGTTGAAACCATTGAAGTAACAACAGGTGCAAGAACAATTTCAACAGTAAAAACCGCTGTCGTTGGAATTGTCGGAACTGCACCGATTGAAGATGTACAAGAAGAATATAAAACAATAAATGCACCGACTTTAATATTAAATGAAGTCGAAGCTGTTAAATATTTTGGTAACCATAAGGCTGGATACACAATCCCTCAAGCCTTAAAAGCAATATTTGACCAAGGAGCTGGAATTGCGATTGTTATAAACGTTTATGACCCGGATAAACACGAATCTGTTGAAGATGTTGCCGTTAGTGATATAAACGGTGGTATTGATGCAGAGACCGGTAAACGAACCGGAATGAAAGCCTTTGAAGATTGTTATTCTTTGTTTGGCTATTATCCTAAAACAATCATTGCTCCTGTTTATTGTGAAGATGCAGCAGTTATGACTGAAATGAATACTCTCTGCAATAAAATTCGAGCAATGGGTATTGTTGATGCACCTGTTGGAGCAACTGTTCAAGATGTAATTAGTGGTCGTGGTCCAGAAGGCACGATTAATTTTAATACATCTTCAGAACGTTTGATTTTGTGTTATCCGCATTTAAAAGTGTATGATTCAGAATCCGATTCAATAAAACTGCAACCTTATTCTCAAAGATTAGCAGGAGTTATTGCTGCGAAAGATGTTGAGAAAGGTTATCACTGGTCACCTTCTAATACAGAAATACAAGGAATTGTTGGAGTCGAAAGACAACTAACATCTATGATTAATGACCCAACTTCCGAAGTAAACGCATTAAATGAATGTGGTGTTGTAACGGTATTTAATTCTTACGGTTCAGGTTTTAGAACTTGGGGAAACCGTTCAGCTGCTTATCCAACATCTACAAATCCTACAAACTTTATTTGCGTGAGAAGAACTGCTGATATTCTTCATGAATCAGTTGAATATTCAATGCTTCAGTTTATGGATTATCCAATTGATAACGGTTTAATTGATTCTATCTGTGAAACTGTTAATCAATTTATTCGAACACTTATCGGAAGAGGTGCATTGATTGATGGAAAATGTTCTTTTAATGCAGATAAAAATCCTGCAACAGAAATTGCAAACGGACATTTAACTTTCGATATTGAGTTTATGCCTCCAACTCCTGCTGAGAGAATTACGTTTGAGTCATTCATTGACATTGAACTATTGAAATCACTTGGAGCATCTTAATGTACGCAATTGTTAATAAACGAGGAGCCTTAGAGGTTCATACGGATGAGGCAGATATTTGTTTTAACTGCAAAAACCTCTTTAAATGTCCGCTGATACAAGCAATCAGCAAGGAATACGTTATTATGCACTATTCAGACGTGGAGATTAGGGACTGCGGTCTATTTAAAAAATCTTAGGGAGTTTATATGTCAAAAATAGAAATTAATAAATTAACTAACGCCAATGTTTATATGAATGGTGTTAACTTATTAGGAAGAGCAGAAGAAGTTCAACTGCCACAGATAAAACATAAGATGGCTGAGCATAAAGCTCTTGGTATGGTTGGTTCAGCTGAGTTTTTCGCAGGTATTGATAAAATGGAGTGCAAAATAAAATGGAATGCACTTTATCCTGCTGTTATGGCAGTATGTTCTAATCCGTTTTTAGCAACAATGATACAGGTTAGAGCAAACCTTGAAACCTACAACGGAACGGGAAGAATTAAGGAAGTTCCTGCTACTGCTTTTTTAATCGGAACTTTTAAAGAATTTCCGCTCGGTAACATTAAGCCGCAAGAAAATGCAGAATATGAAACAACTATGGCTGTAACCTATGCCAAATTAATCGTTGACGGAGTCGAGATTTTTGAAATAGATGTTCTTGAAAACATCTACAAGGTCGGAATGGTCGATATGCTCGCCACATTCAAAAAGAATACGGGGGCTTAATGACAGACGATTCTATTCTCAAAAAAGCAAACTCTAAAAAAAGTTTGTCAGAAGAAATTGCGACCCGAAAACGAGCATTAAACTTTTATTCTCTGGCAAACATTCTTCCCGACCCTGATATTGTTCTCAGAAAACAGGGGAAAGATATTAGGATTTACAAAGAACTTCTTTGTGACCCTCACGTTTTTGCCTGTACTCAATCAAGAAAAGCAGGTGTTTTATCTCTTGATTGGGAAATCAATCGTGGTTTGGATAAAGACAAAAATGCTGAGGCGATTGAAGAATTACTTAAAAAACTGGATATTCATAAATTAATAAATGATATTCTTGATGCAACGCAGTTTGGTTATCAGCCTTTAGAGATTATCTGGAAGAGAACCAAATCAGGACACGTTCTGCCTGAAAAAATTATTGCAAAACCGCCGGAATGGTTTTGTTTTGATGATGATAATAATTTAAAATTCAGAACTAAAGAAAATTACTACGGCGAAATTGTCCCTGATAAAAAGTTCCTGCTTGCTCAGAATAATCCATCTTATAACAATCCTTACGGCGAGAGAACATTATCTCGTGTCTTTTGGTCTGTAACATTTAAAAAAGGCGGACTCAAGTTTTGGGTAGTATTTACGGAAAAATACGGAATGCCGCATTTGATAGGCAAACACCCACGTGGAGCATCAAGAGAAGAAACAACGACTCTCGCCGATATGTTAGAGGATATGGTTCAAGATGCAATCGCTGTTATTCCTGATGATTCGTCTGTTGAAATTCAAGAGGCAAATAAATCTTCATCTGCTGAGATTTATGAAAAACTCATCGACAAGATGAATTCTGAAATTTCAAAAGCAATCTTAGGACAGACTTTAACGACTGAAATCGGTTCAACAGGGAGTTATGCTGCTGCAAATACACACATGGCTGTTCGTCAGGATATTATTGATTCTGATAAAAAACTCGTTGAAAGTGTTATAAACCAGCTTATTCGTTGGATTTATGAAATTAATTTCTCTAATGAAGAAGTCCCGATATTTCAGTTATATGCACCGGAAGATGTTGATTTGACTCTTGCACAGAGAGACAAAATTCTCTCCGATACCGGTGTTAAATTCACTAAAGAATATTTTATTAAAGCCTACGGTCTTGAAGATGAGGATTTTGATATCAGGGAAGATGTTATCCCTGCAACAAATTCTCAGTTTAAGGAATTCAAGGAAAACGAGCCATCCGTTCCCGGACAAGACCAGATAGAAAATCTGCTTGAGTTTATTTCAACAAAGAAATTAAATGAACAGTCTCAACAGATAATTTCGCCTTTGATTTCATTGCTTGATGATTGTGATGACTTTGATGAGGCTTACGAACTTTTAACGGATAAAAACCTGCATTCAAAGAAGTTTGAGCAATCTCTTCAAAAAGCACTTTTCCTGTGTGAACTGCAAGGGAGGTCAGATGGACTTGAATAAAATCCATATAGGTAACGCATTAGAAATCTTAAAAACATTTCCCGATGCCTCCATAAATATGTGTATTACTTCTCCGCCATACTGGGGACTGCGTGATTATAAAACTGATCCTGTTAAATGGCAGGATGGTTGGCTTGGAGAACTCGGCACAGAACCTGATTTTAATGCCTACATTAATCATCTCTGTGACATTTTTGATGAAGTAAAACGTGTTTTAAAAGATGACGGCACCTGTTGGGTAAATATTGGTGATACTTATGGCGGTTGTTCTTTAAATTCCTCTTATGGTGTTAAAGCAAAAGGAGAGACCTCTTTTTTAAAGAGTGTTGAACATTTGCAAAAAGTTGCCCATACTCGTGGGAAATATTCAAAAAGTTTACTTCTTATCCCGTTCCGTTTTGCTATTGAAATGTCAAACAGAGGTTGGACTGTACGCAATGTAATCATCTGGCAAAAGCCTAATGCAACTCCATCAAGTGCAAAGGACAGATTTACAGTAGATTTTGAATACCTGTTTTTCTTTTCCAAAAATAAAAAATATTACTTTGAAAGACAATTAGAGCCTATCAAACAGTCAACTTATGACCGCTGCAAAAGCGGATGCGGAATTAATAAAGGTGCTAATTATCAGGGTTTAAATAAAACAAATTTTGAACGTCTGCAAAAACGAATGCTCAGTGGTGAAATATCAGGCAGAAATACACGAACAGTTTGGAGTATTGCCACTCACGCATATCATGGAGCACACTTTGCGGTTTTTCCTCCGGCACTTTTAGAAATACCAATCAAAGCCGGCTGCCCTGAAGATGGAATTGTATTAGATCCGTTTATAGGCAGCGGAACGACTGCTGTTGTTGCAAACAGATTAAACCGTAAATGGATTGGTATTGAACTCAATCCGGAATATACAAAACTCGCCGAAACGAGAATTTTACAAAACAAATAGGAAGATTATGTATAAAATTATCCCTGAAGAAGCTGCTTTGAAAAGGAACTTCCTTAAACAGCGGCAGAGCTTACCATTACATTTAAAAATTGAACTATCAAAGAATAGAATTAAACAATTCTATGAACACTTTGATGGTAAAGTATATGTCTCATTCTCCGGTGGAAAAGATTCAACCGTTCTTTTACATCTAGTTAGAAGTCTTTATTCTGATATTCCTGCGGTTTTTATAGACACAGGATTGGAATATCCTGAAGTCCGTAATTTTGTAAAATCCATTGATAATACAATAATCCTAAGACCTGATCTCCCATTCCACAAGGTCATTGAGGAATACGGATATCCTGTAATAAGTAAAGAAGTTGCGACATTTATTGAAGAAAACCGCAAAAATCCAAACGGCTATACTGCTAAGAAATTTGATCCAAACAGTGATTATGTCAAAAAATACGGTTCTCGTTATTGTCTAGCAAAATGGAATTTTTTACGTGACAGTGACATTAAAATTTCTGCTCAGTGTTGTGATGTAATGAAGAAAAAGCCTGCAAAAAAGTTCGAGAAAGAAACTGGCTTGCATCCAATTATTGCAACAATGGCAGCAGAGAGTAATCTGAGAAAAAGCGAATACCTTAGAAAAGGCTGTAATTCTTTTGATGCTAAACGTCCCACATCTACCCCACTAGGATTTTGGACAGAACAGGATATTTTAAAATATTTGGTTGAGTTTGATGTCCCATATTGTTCTGTGTACGGAGAAATTAAACAGGATAAATCCGGCAAATATTATACAACCAAAGCCAAACGCACAGGTTGTATGTTCTGTATGTTTGGAGTTCAAAGTGAAAAGTCTCCGAACCGCTTTGAATTAATGAAAGAATCACATCCAAAACAATATAACTATTGCATAAACCAACTTGGATGCGGCAGAGTTCTTGATTTTATAGGAGTGAAGTATTAATGGCTGTCGAACTTAAAGGTTTATTTAAACTTGCTCCTACTGCAGCAATAAAATATTTCAGGCGGAAAGGTCAAACTTTCACTTGGGATTGGTACGAATTATGGGAAGATGCTCATAAAAAGACTTTCACTGTTGCCAAAGTTATGCGTGAGGATATTCTAAAAGATATTCGCTCTGCTTTGGATAAAGCACTGTCTGAGGGAAAAACATTCAGAGAATTTCAAAAAGAACTCAAACCAATCCTGCAAAAGAAAGGCTGGTGGGGCGAGCAAATTGTTGTTGATACTCAAGGCAACGCAGAAAAAGTTCAGCTTGGCTCAATGTATAGATTAAAAACCATCTATGCCGTTAATATGCAGACTTCATATATGACAGGACGGTATAAAACTCAGATGGATAATGTGGACAATAGACCGTATTGGGAATACGTTGCTGTCCTTGATAACAGAACAAGACCCGAACACGCACAACTGCATGGATTAATTTACAGATATGATGATCCTTTTTGGACAAGTTTTTACCCTCCGAACGGTTGGAGATGCCGTTGCAGGGTTAATGCTCTTTCGAATTATAACCTCAAAAAGAAAGATACAAAGCCGGGTAATTCCACAGGTACTTTGTCTCAAGAGATGAGATTAGTTTCTAAAAAATCTGGTGAGTATAAGTCCGTTACTGTTTATACAGACCCTCTTACAGGTAAAAAGATTGCACCTGATGTCGGATGGTCTCATAATCCGGCTTCAGGTTTGAATGATATTTGAACACCAATTAAACAATAATTAAAGGAGTTTTGAATGACAGTTGATAAAAAAAGTTTATTAAACTGGGTTGGCGGAAAAAGATTACTCCGCAAACGTATTGCACCGTTAATTCCTACGGATATTCAATCATACATTGAACCATTCGGCGGTGCCGGTTGGGTTTTGTTTTATAAAGACCGTTGGGCTGATTTAGAGATATACAACGACCTTGACGGAAGATTGGTTAATCTTTTCAGGATTGTAAAATACCACCCTAATGCCTTAAAAGAAGAATTGCAGTATCTTTTAGGCTCTCGTGAGATGTTCTTCCAATTTTTGAACGGAACTTTTATTACCGATATCCAAAAAGCCGCACAATTTCTGTTTTTAATCACCCGTTCATTTGGAGGTCGTGGTGATACTTTCGGAACTGTAAAAAAATCTTCAGGCGGTGCATCGAAATCTCAACGCAATGTTTTAGAAAAAATTGATGCAATCCACAAACGCCTTGATAAAGTTATGATTGAGAATCGTGACTTTGAAAAATTGATTAAACAATACGATTTTGAAGGTGCATTTTTCTATTGCGATCCGCCGTACACTTCAGGCTGCGGTTATGAAGTAACTTCTACAGCAGACTTTGACCACGAACGTTTAAGAGATGTTTTAGGTAACATCAAAGGACGTTTTCTGCTCTCGTATGACGATTCTCCAAAAGTTAGGGAATTATATAAAGGCTTTGAGATGATTGAAGTTGAAAGACAGAACGGAATTAACAATCGTGAGGGTACTAGCAGGGCGAACAAGGTATATAAAGAACTTCTGATTGCGAATTATCCTATAAAAGAATTATTTAAGAATGTCTGACCCTATTGAAATAAAAATTGATAACAAAGAAGTTGAATCAAGACTCCTTGATTTAGCTCAAAGAAACGAAAACCTGTGGCCGTTAATGAAAAACATCGCAGGGATTTTCGCATATTCAACAGAAGAAAATTTTAAAGAAGAAGGTCGTCCGAAATGGGAAAACCTAAAAGATTCAACAATTAAACAGCGAACTAAAAATAACCAGTGGCCCGGCATGATTTTGCAGGTATCAGGTCAGCTCGCATCTTCTGTTAATACTTATTATGATAATGATTCGGCGGTTATAGGTTCAAACCTTGAATACGCTGCAATACACCAAATCGGAGGACAGGCAGGGCGGAATAAATCTGTTGAAATTCCTGCACGTCCATACCTGCAACTCACCCCTGAAGATTTTGAAGAAATCCTTAGTGTGACCGAAAATTTTTTAGGGAGCTAATCCCCTGAATAGTTTGTAGGTCAAAAGAAAGGAGAGAGAATGACTACAGTAGAACCCATCAGAAACAAATCTGATATCAAAAAAGTTGAAAAAGTCTTAGCCAAACAGAGTCCGAGAGATTTAATGCTTTTTGTACTCGGTACAAACTGTGGCTTGAGAATTTCTGATTTGCTGTCATTAAATGTCGGCGATGTAAGAAATAAAACTCATATTCAAATTGTTGAAAAGAAAACAGGGAAGTTTAAAAAATTTCCGATTAATGACCGTTTAAAACCTATGATTGAGGATTTTGTAAAAGGCAGGCGAAACGCTGAACCATTGTTTTTGTCTCACTGGCGGCATCGGCTTGACAGAGTAACTGCATATTACTTGATTCGTGATGCGTGCAAAAAAGCCGGACTTCAAGAAAGAATCGGTACGCATTCAATGCGAAAGACTTTTGGCTACCACCACTACCAACAATTTAAAGACGTGGTTATCCTGCAAAAAATATTCAATCACTCAAGTCCGCAGATAACTTTAAGATACATAGGTATCGAACAAGACCAGATTGACTACAGTTACTCCAACTTTATTTTATAGTGCAAAACCCTCTCTATTAGGTTCATTGCATTACATTTTATTTGCCTTACAATTTAACCATTTTGTATAACATAAAACCTAAAAATCTCAAGAATTGCCTTCCTAATTGAGTTTTAGAGTTTTAAAGTTATTTTCTAAAATGTAATGTAACAGTTTAAAATTTGAAATACAATTCCCTGAATGGCTAGTTTTTTCGGCATAAAAAATTTGCCTTACAAAATGGTTAAAATGTATGACACAAGCAGGAAAGGAAGGTTTTATGCTGCAAGACAAGATGACTAAAAATGTAAGAAAAAAGGGAAAATTTTCAATTATTTTAAGAGAGGATGATTCAAACCAGTGTTCATATAAAATAAACAGACATTTATTTGATACCTTAAAAAAATATTTAGCACCTTTTCGTTCATATCAGGCTAAACCAAGAAAAATCAGATGCATTGAAACAGGTCAGATTTTTTATTCAGCAAGGGAAGCCAGTTATTGGGTTGAAGCAAACAGAAAAATTGCATATTGCGATATGAATTTAATCAAACAAGCCTGCAAGGGCAAACAAAAAACCTCCTATGGTTATCACTGGGAATTTGTTGAGGATTCAAATAATGTTCTATGATGAAAAGGCATTGGAACTTTATGAAGAAATCCCGGATATAAAAGTAATTTATTATCTATTAACAGGTCTCTCCTATCGTGAAATCGGAATAAGATTCTATTACCATAATACAAATAAATTTATTTATCGTGTCAGAAAATTAATGAAAAAATTTCATTTAGCAAACCGCAGACATCTTGCGTATTTTGCGGTCAAAAACCATTTAATTGATGTTGAAACATTAAAGGATTTACAAAATGCTTGAAGATTTAACCGAAAACGAAAAAGAAATTATGTTCCTGCTTGTTCAGGGACATAATTTCAATGGCATTTTAGATTTTGTAGGAATTGATTATCCGACGTTTATTGCTCTGAAAAAATCATTATTTAAGAAACTAAAAATTTCAAGAACCACAGAAATTTTAGGATTATTGCTCCAGCAAGGTTTTAATCCTGATGAGATATAAAAACTGCTGATTATTTTGTCTCTTTACCCCATTTTTTTTATTTTTTAAGAAACATTTTGTATTTTTATCGCTTTTCGATAAGTATCTTTCGCCATTATACAATAAAATTCACTACTTCATACTGTCATGAAGTTTAAGTTGTCGTTTTTCAATAATAATTATTTGATTGAAGTTTTTGAACCGAATTTGACGTTCAAAAAGAGTTCTTATGAAAATAGGAAAGGAGAAAGACTATGAATATTGTAGAACCGATCAGAAAAAAGCGTGACCTGAAGAGAATTGAAAGCATTCTAAAAAAGCAAAGTATGCGAGATTTATTAATTTTTACAGTCGGCACAAATTGTGGACTTAGAATTTCAGACATTTTAAATTTAAATGTTGGCGATGTCAGAGATAAAGACTACATAAGCATAAATGAAAAGAAAACAGGCAAATACAAACGATTCCCGATTAATTCAAAACTAAAGCCTATGTTTGCAAAATTTACTAAAGGTAGAAGGGCTGAAGAACCCTTGTTTTTATCTGTATTCAATAACAGAATGGAAAGAACTCAGTGCTACCGCATAGTTAATGATGCCTGTCGTAAAGCCGGATTAGATTGCAAAATTGGAACTCACACTTTAAGAAAAACATTTGGCTACCATCATTATCAAAAATTTAAAGACGTTGCTGTTCTGCAAAAGATATTTAACCACTGCTCTCCACAAGTAACACTCCGCTATATCGGAATTGACCAAGATATGATTGATTACAGCTACAACAATTTTATCCTCTAATTCCTGTATAGCATATAATTCAACAAATAAATAATTCAACACAATTATAGGTCTGTTGAGTTATTTTGTCTATCCTCCCTAAAGTTGATATATCACAAAGAAAATACACGTAAAGATATTTGATTTTTTTTGTTGAATTTATTTTACATTTCACTAAATTAATACTCAAAAATTCTTGAATTTTCTATATCTTTGCAAAGCCTCAACAGACCTATAATTGAGTAGAGTTTTAAAACTTTGTTCTGAAGTGATGAAAAAGAGACGTTAGCCCAGAAAGTAAATTAAGAAATGGAGATAAGTTCTCTAATAAAGAATATAGAAGAAATGAGTTAACTTAAATAAGAAAGAGGTGAAAATGTACAAAAAATATTACTTGGCATCAACAATAATTTTTACAATATTTTTATTAAATATCAATTTAAATGAAGCTGTTGCTGAAGAAAATTGGGTATTTGGAAACCCGGTGAACTATCAGTATGCGGATGAAAATAAAGCACTTGAAACTCAGCTAGATCAAGCAATAGAACCAGAATGGTATACAGAAATTGAACCTGAGCAAAAAACTATAGAAGAAAAAGTATATACACAGCAGGTCATACCAGAACAAGCAAAATCTAAACGAAAACATATTCGTAAAATTAAGTATAAACAGCAATATGAACAACAGAATCAACCGCAACAAAATTTTTCAAATTATCCGGTATCGGATTACAATGCCATATATAAACAATCAAAAGGACTAAAAATTCCTGCAGGCACAAGCGTTACAGTATATAATTCACAGGAAATTAACGCAGATAATCTGGAAAAAGGACAAAATATAGAATTTACTGTAGATAATCCTGTTATTATAGATGGAATAACTGTAATACAAGCAGGAACAAGAGTTTCCGCTCAAGTACTTAACAAGAAAAATAATTTTATATTTGGAATACCGGGAGAAATTCAAGTTGGAAATTTTAAACTTCATAATATCGGCAATAAACAGATTGATATGATGGGTTCAATAACAGAGAAAGGTGACAGCCGTTATTGGGCTCACATAGGTTGGCTTATTGTATGGCCGTTGCTTATGGTTAAGGGTGGAGATGGAATAATACCAGCAGGACAGCGTTATACTATCCACACAATTGGTGATACTTATCTAAATACAAATACTTATCCTGTATATTATAACCAATATTAATATTGCAAATAGCTTTAGGCTTTTGTGAATTAAATATAAATAAAATAAAGAAATAAAAATTTTTTAACAATATTTTCAATCTTATCTAAACATGATACAATGCAGGAAAAGGTAATTTATGGTTGGAACTTCTGATACTAGAGAGAAAGTTAGTCTATTATATCAATATATAAAACAATTCTGTATGCTTCGTAATAAGGTTATTACAGATATACGTAATCAAAAAGAATTTTTCTATTTTGATGATTTCCCAAATGCTCCAGAGTTTATTACTATTAATTATAGAGATAGAGTTGAAAATATCCCAGAAGAAGAAATTTATAAAAATCCGATATTGACAATAAAAAAGCCCGAATTTCAGGTTTGTCCAAAACCACCATCTGAATTAATAGAATATTTAGATCCTGGCTGGGAACAGTATATTAATGATGCTATATTAAATGAAAAATTTAAAAATTTAGATACTACAATTTCTAATCTTATTTTAAATTCTTTTAATAAGTGGTCTGTAATTCGTAAAACTTGGGTAGAAAAACAAAAACTTATAAAAAAGGTTAGAGATTTATTCAATAAATTACGAAATATAGCAGATGATTTGAAAAAAGAAGATGACACCCTTGAATTAGTTATTGGAAATGGAATTTTAAATAAAAATAATGACAAAAATATTAACCATCCGGTATTATTAAAACGCGTAAATATTATATATGATGCAAAAACAAATTCTATTTCTATTATAGATGTTGATAAAGATAGTGAGTTATACTTAGATTTATTGCGTACGGTTGATGGAATAAATATAGATGAAATAAGAGGATTACAGGAGGATGTAAAGAATAATTTTTATCATCCTCTAGATAGAAATGATACACGTGATTTTTTTAAAATTTTAATTCACAAACTTCATAATAATGGTATATATGATGATGGTAATGAAATAAGTTATATGCCAAATGAAGAGGTCATGCTTATCAGCTTTAAACCTGTTCTTATATTACGGAAAAGAAATGACGGAACATTAAAAGCCTTAGATTCTATTATTGAGGATATTGAAACAGAAAATAAAATACCTCCTTATCTTATAGACTTAACTAATGGTGGTAAAATAGATATTCCGGAAGATAATCAGATACAATCAATAGACAGACAGTTGGCTGCAACCAGTGGAGAAGATGTAGATATATTGTTACCGCTTGAAGCAAATAAAGAACAATTAGAAATAGCACAAAGAATAGAGAAATTCAATGCCGTTATTGTACAGGGACCTCCGGGAACAGGAAAAAGTCATAGTATTGCAAATATTCTTTCTCATTTTTTGGCACAAGGTAAAAATGTATTAATTACAAGTTATACAAAGAAAGCTCTATCTGTTTTAAAAGATAAAATCCCAAAAGAACTTCAAAGTTTGTGTGTTTCACTATTAGACGACTCAAATAATGATATGGAACGTTCTATAGACGGCATTGCTAATTATTTATCAAAATATACATCAAGGGAACTTTTAGAAAGAGCAAAACAATTAGAAAATGAGCGTAATTCAATAATAAAAAATTTGGCAGATTTAAGAAAAGAAATATTTGTTCTTCGTAATAAAGAAATACAAAAAATTGTATATGATGGAAAAGGTTATTCTATCATAGATGTTGCAGATTTTGTAAGAACAAATGAAAAATCATTAGCAACAATTATTCCGGGAGATGTGAAATCAGGTCTTGAATTTCCTCTAACAGATGAAGAGTTAAATAAACTCTACATAAGTAATGTTGAATTAACAAAACAGGATGAATGTGAAATAGGTTATAATTTACCAAATCCAAATGATTTGCTGTCACCATCAAAATTCAATGAATTAAAAATAAAATATGACAATATTTTTCAAAAAATTAAGACTACTGAAAATCAATTATCTATAAAGTTAAAAGTTGAATCTAATAAAATAATTTTGATTGACCAAGACTCGGATGTGGTGTTAATAAATAACGTACCTGAACAGAGTCTTAAAACTTTAGTTAGTTTTATAAAAAAGCAGGGGAAATTAGATAAATGGGGTATTCAAGCTATAAGTGACGGCTTATCACATAAACGTGATAGGTGGTTACTCTTAGTAAAGAAAATAGAAGAAACAGTGGCTTTTGCTCAAAAAAATTCTCTTCAATGTTTTGGGAAACAGATAAGTGATGATAAAACTCTGGATATAGATACAATATTACCAATTTTAGAAAAGTTAAAAGAAGTTTTAACAAAGAAAAAGAAACTTTCTAATCTATATTATTTATTTCACTCTGATTTTAAAATGCTTATGCAGAAAATTACTATAAATGGGAAGTCCATAAAAAATTCAGAAGATTGTTCTATAGTTATAAATAAACTTAAATTAGACAAAATGAGAAAAGACGTAAGTACCTATTGGGATTTACTGCTTGCAACTAATGGGCAAAAACGCTTTATTGAATTGGGTGAAGAACCTGAAATTACAGCACAAAAATATATTCACCCAATTAAATATTATCTTGACTGGTATAACAATGACTTCAAAAAACTTAAGACCTATTTAGAGCAGTCAGGCTTTAACTATCGAAACTTGATTCAAGTTGATGATTTAACTTCAAACAAAGAACAAATAAATCAAATCATTGATTTTATGTTTAACAAATTACCAAAATATATTAATTTAGCAATCTACCTCAATAATCTTAAACCGATAAAAGAACTTCAACACAAATGTATATCTTTATTATCTGATAACAATCGTAATAAATCTGTAATATGTTCTAACTTAATTAAATCTATAAAATCTTTAGATTGTGAAAAATATAGCCAGTATTATTTTGAGCTTTCTTCTTTATATAAAAAAATCGAATTAGCAAAGACCAGACAAAATTTACTTCGAAAATTAGAGCAAGTAGCTCCATTATGGGCTTGCGAAATTAAGCAAAGGAAAGATATTCATGGAGAAAGTAAATATCCAACAGAAATAAAAGATGCTTGGAAATGGAAGCAATTTAATATGATTATTGAAAATATAACCTGTGAATCTTTGGATGTAAAAATTAAAAAAACATCTGAATTAAGCAAATATTTAAAACAAAAAACTACACAACTGGCGGAATGTAAAGCCTGGTATCATTTATTAAAACGAAGTGAAGCCGATTTAGACTTAAGGATGGCTTTGAATGGTTGGAAAACCACTGTTAAGCAAATAGGTAAAGGTACTGGGAAAAATGCAAAGAAATTCAAGCAGGAAGCAAGAAATAAAATGAAACAATGCCAGGCAGCTGTTCCTGCTTGGATTATGGATATTAATACAGCATTAGAAAATCTCACTCCAGGAGAAAATTTATTTGACGTTATTATAATAGATGAAGCTAGCCAAGCTGATATTAGAGCTTTGTCTATTTGCTATATGGGTAAAAAATTGATAATTGTCGGGGATGATAAACAGGTTAGCCCTTCTTCTATTGGTATTGAAGTAGAGCAAACTAACAATTTGTTAACAACATATTTAAAAGGTAAAATTCCTAACTGGGACTTATACAATCAGGTATCATCTTTGTATGATATTGCAAAAACAACTTTCCAACCTTTAATGTTGAGGGAACATTTCAGGTGTGTGCCGGACATTATTGGTTACAGCAATAAATTATCTTATGATTTTAAAATAAAACCATTAAGAGAAGCAGGAAGTTCAAATCTTTTACCAGCCGTTATTAATTTTAGGGTTGATGAAGGATTAAGAAAACAAAATTCCAAAATAAATGAAGCTGAGGCTGATGCAATTGTTAGTCTAATCCAGGCTTGTATTGAACAACCTGAATATGAAGGTAAAACATTTGGGGTTATTTCTTTATTAGGAGATGAACAGGCATTATTAATTCAATCCAAAATTCACAGTAAGATAGATATTTTAGAATGTGAAAACAGGAAAATCTTGTGCGGTAATGCATCTAATTTTCAGGGCGATGAGCGGGATGTAATTTTTCTATCAATGGTAGATAGTAATGAAGATGAAGTCCCTTTAAATTTGAAAGGGAATGGTGCAAAAGATTCAACAAGACAGCGCTACAATGTAGCTGCTAGTCGTGCAAGAGATCAAATGTGGATTATTCATTCATTAGATAAAGACAGAGATTTAAAAGACGGCGATATTCGAAAAGGTTTACTGGAATATGCTTTAAATCCAAATTCTTACAGCAATTTAGTTGAACAAGCCAAAATCAAATCAGATTCTCCTTTTGAACAAGAGGTATATGAGTATTTAATTGCAAGAGATTACAATATAATTCAACAATGGCCGATTAACAGGTGGCGAATTGATATGGTAGCACAATATAATGGACATAAGATAGCTATAGAATGTGATGGTAAACGTTTTCACAGTGGTGAAGAAAAAATATGTGAAGATATGGAGCGTCAAACTATATTAGAACGTATTGGCTGGAAATTTATAAGAATTAGAGGAAGTGAATATTACAGAAATAAAACCAAAACAATGGAATCCGTAATTGTACAATTAACAAATTTGGGTATTCAACCTGAAAAAATTATCAATATTGATGATAACGGACATCAGACATCGAAACTTTTAGACAGGATAAAAATACGGGCTTCACAAATAAGAAATTCTTGGGCTAATAAAAATGAAGAATGAAAGAGAGATACCGAATAATTTAAAAAAGTGACCCAAAAAGAAAGGAATATAAATGAAAAAATTTATTTTAATTTTGATGTTATTACTTATTAATACTACTCAGGTGTTTGCATTTACAACTTGGGAAAACAGTCCAAACAATTGGAACAATAGTATTAACAATTGGCAAAATAGTCCAAATAATTGGGTAAATAGCCCAAATAACTGGAATAATTCTATCAATAATCCTAATGCGAATATTATTTATGATTCAAATGGGAATGCAAGAGGATATGCAGTTCCAAAATCTAATGGGACTGGTATGAATCTATATGATTTTAATGGTAATAGAAATGGCTATTATAATTATTAATTTAATATAATGAATAATTTATATAGATTAAAATTTTAGTTGGAGACTGAGATGTTTAAAAAAAAGAACGCTTCTGATTATTTAAATGAAGCAGAAGTATTATATAAAAATAGAAATTATCAAAATACAGTAAAATTATTAGATAAAGCAATAAACTTGGATTCTAATTTAACAGAAGCATATATTTTAAGAGCAAATTGTTTTATCAAGCTCTTATTATATGAAAAGGCAATCAATGATTATAGTACTTTTTTAAATTTGATAGATACAACATCAATAAATGTTAATAATAATAAACTGACTAAGTCTTATGATAATGCTGATGACAAGTACAATAACAAAAAGGCTATTGCTTATTGTGAAAGGGGGTATTGCAAAAGTCAGTTAGGGCTATCAGAAGAAGCATTTTCTGACTTTCAAGAATCAATAAATTTAAATCCAAATGATGTGTGGACATATTATCGGAGAGGCCGATATTATAATGAATTAGGCTTATATAAAGAAGCAGTTATTGATTTTAATAAGGCTATGGATTTAAAACCTAATTTTGTTATAGCATACAATGATAGGGGTATTGCAAAGGCAAATTTAGGTTTCCATCCTGATGCTATTAATGATTTTAAATTATGTTTATCCTTAGACCCGACTAATGATTGTGTATATCATAATATTGCTGTATCACTTAGTTCAATGGGAGATTATTTAACGGCTCTGCTATATGATAATAAAGCAATTGAATTAAATTCTACTAATACTGCTTATTATTATTATAGGGGAGAAATAAAAGTTCATTTACAAATGTATAATGATGCAATAAATGATTACACAAAGGTGATAGACTTAGCTTCTGATAGTAATATTATGCCTTTTGCCTATAATGGTAGAGGGTTATGTAAAAAAGAGTTGGGGTTATTTGAAGAAGCTCTTGTTGATTATAATAAATCAATAGGAATTAATCCTCATATTGCACTGTTTTATCGAAATAGAGGTGATTTAAAACAAAGTTTGCATATTTGTAAAGCGATTTTTGGAGATGTAAATAATGCACCAAAAACTACTAAAAAAGACTCAAAAGCAAATAACAATAATATGGACATATGTAAAAAAGATACGCATTTATTGCAAGAAGCTCTCATGGATTATAATACGGCCGTAGAATTGGATCCTACTTGTTATTTCACATACATGCATAGAGGCTCTTTTTATGAATCAAGGGAAATGTATGAACTGGCAATTAAGGATTATGATAAGGCAACCGAACTTGCACCGGAATGTATTGATTCATACTATGCAAGAGGAATTTTGTTATGTTCTATAGGAAAATATGAACTTGGAATTGAGGATTTTAATAAATGCATTGAAATTGAACCTACCAGTGGTCTATTTTATTTTTTGAGAGGACGTGCCAAAAGTTCATTACAGCAATATAACTCTGCTATTGAAGATTTCTCAACTGCAATTACTAAAAATCCAAATGCTAAAGAATATTATATACAAAGAGCTTATGCATATTCACAGATACAAAATTATGAGGAAGCGATTATTGATTATAATACTGTATTAAATAAAGACCCAATGGATGCATATACTTATTGTGATAGAGGAAAAACAAAGGAATTAGCCAAAATGTACACTGAAGCCTTGGACGATTACAACATTGCTTTAAAACTAGATCCAAATGATGCTTTAGCATATTTTAACAGAGGAACTTTATATAAAATACTTGGGAAATATGATACAGCAAAGGATGATTTTCGACATGCTTATTCAAAATGTTTAGATAATGAGGATTTGAAACAATTAGCAATAAACAATCTTAAAGAGTTAAAAACTCAGAACTAAATAAGACATAAATTAAAATAAAAGAATTCAGATAATACCGAAATTAAGCTAAGTTTAAAAAGTAAAAAGAAAGGAGAGTAATTTTGCCACAAAATATTCAAAACAACAATAGAATTTTTTCAAGTATTATAAAAAAAATCAATATAAATGAAGAAACGCTGGGAGTTTTTTAAATGATAGGTGGATTAATTGGTGATATCGTTGGCTCACGATTTGAACATAATAACTGTAAAACTAAGGTGTTTGACCTATTCACTAATAAATGTTCTTATACAGATGATTCTGTAATGTCGTTAGCAGTTTGTAATGCACTTATGCAAAGTAGATCTGACTATAGTGATTTGAGAGAACAAGCTGTCCTATCTTTGCAAACTATCGGTCGCTTGTATCCATATTGTGGTTATGGTTATTTTTTTAAACAATGGCTATTTTCTGAAAATCCGCAACCATATTATAGTTATGGCAATGGAGCAGCAATGCGAGTAAGTGCTTGCGGTTATGTTGGAAAAACAATTAATGAAGTAAAGATACTTTCAAAAGCCGTTACGGAGATAACACATAATCATCCGGAAGGCCTGAAAGGTGCTGAAGCGGTAGCCGTATCTGTATTTTTGGCACGCACAGGCTGTAGTCTGATAGAAATTAAAAATTATTTTATAGAAAACTACTATCCATTAGATTTTATGCTTGACGATATTCGTGAAACCTATCAATTCAACACAAGCTGTCAAGGTACTATTCCTCAAGCACTAGCAGCTTTCTTTGAATCAACAGATTTTGAAGATGCAATAAGAAATGCAATTTCAATCGGAGGTGATAGTGATACAATAGCTGCTATTACTGGCTCTGTCGCTGGTGCATACTATGGAGTTTCAACAACTATTAGAGAGCAGGCTTGTAAATTTTTAGATGAGTATCTTCTTAAAATTCTTTTGGAATTTGAAAATAAATATTAGAAAAATATTTTTATAAAACTGGAAAAATTCTAAGCTTAAGTTTTCGAAAACAATCAAACCAAGCGAAAAATTTTACTTGATAGTTTTTATCCACTTGGAGAATTAAACTCTATATAACAATATAATGTTTTTCCCTAAAATCACATACCTTAGGTAACATAATAAATATTGGCAATAAACAATCTTAAGAAGCTAAAAACACAAAATTAAATAAGACATAAATTAAAATAAAAGAATTCAGATAATACCGAAATTAAGCTAAGCTTAAAAAATTAAAAAGAAAGGAGAGTAATTTTGCAACAAAATATTCAAAATAATAATAGAATTTTTTCGAATATTATTCGAAAAAATCAGTGCAAGTTATACTGGTACATGTTTATCATTACTGTATTTATCGGAGTATTAGGATATATAATTTCTTCGACATTACACTTCGGATTAACCGGAACTGGATGCTTTTTAATAGGAGCTGGTATTGTTGATTTTATAGCTTATTATTATTCCGACAAACTTATAATTAAATCTGAAAATGCAATGCCTGTTTCAGATAGTCAAATTCCGCAGCTCTATGAATTAGTGAATGAACTTTGTACTAATAACAATATTGAAATGCCAAAGTTATATATGATAGATTCTAAATCAATTAATGCTTTTGCGACAGGACGGAATAAGTATCTTGCAGTCTTGGTTGTTACAAGAGGACTACTTGAAAAACTTTCTATTGATGAAATCCGTGGAGTTATAGGACACGAACTATCACATATAGAAACTGAGGATGTAAAACTAATGTCAGTGCTCTCAATTTTGACAGGTCTAGTTTGTATTATTGCAGATATATATTGGACAAATGTAATGAATAAAACAGATAATGATCAATCCGGTATAATTTCAATAATCGGAATGGTTTTATCTTTATTTGCCCCAATAACATCTATACTGATAAAACTTTCAGTTTCCAGATCAAGAGAATTTGCTGCAGATGCAAGGGGTGCTGAAATTTCTGGAAATCCAGAATTTTTAGCAAATGCTCTAAAAAAAATAAAAAAAGACAGAATTAAAGTACCATATGCAAGCAAAGCAACTGCTCATCTGTTTTTCACAAGTCCGTTTAAAGATGATTTCATTGGGGAATTATTTTCAACACATCCGGATATTGATGAAAGGATTCGTCGTTTATTAGATATGAAAAATTAGCAAAGGAGACAATAATGTCAGAAGAAATTACAAATCAAGAAAAAATTGAACTCGGAAGTCGCTCAAAAGAAATTGTTCAATGTGGACAATGTGGCAAAGATTTAACAGTTGAAGAAAGAAATGCCTTTGAAGGAGAAAATGGGAATGACATTTATTTCTGTGATGATTGTATTAATCAAATAAGAGAGAGGTTTGATAAGATTACCAAAAATCTTAATATGCCAAAAGCTTTCTTATTTTCATTTGTTACAGCAATTGTTTGTGGTTTGCTTTACGGTTTATCAATATACCTGACAAACACTGATTTTGGTATTATAACAATTGGTGTTGCTTACTTAATTGCATTAACAGCCTGTAAAGGTGCTGGAGATAAACGTGGTATAAAACTACAAGTCCTAAGTATAATATTGACATTAGTTGCTATTTTTGTTGCACAGGATTTATATATGATTTTAAAAGTACCTCAAATGCAAAATATAGGTGGTGTACTGTATATCCTATTAGTAGGACCTGTTATGGCAACAACGAAAGCCGGACCAATCGGACTTTTAATATGGGCAATAGGTTTGTATACAGCATATATTTACCCTAAGGCTCCGAAAATATAGTAAAGTTATGTTAAAATAATAATAAAAAACGAATAACTTCTTTCTACCTTATAAGAGAGAGGTTATTTTAGTTATACATTGGTAGCTTGGTTGTCATTCCTGAGCCCAACAACACTATGTTCTTTATTCAAGCCGTTCATCAAGGGTAATATTTTTCATCTTTTCAATATCTTCATCAAAGAATTTTACTTTTTTTATTTCAGCAGTTTCAATTCCCATCATTTCGCTATCATGATTAGCTTTCATACGGGCATTATATTGAGCTTTAGTTTCTACTACATAATCTGGAAATAATTTTTTTACTATCTTTTTAGTTTCAGCAGTAATCCAATTCCCGAGTTTTGTTTTAGGACATTTAACCTCTTTCCCTTGATAACCATCGGGCATACTTTTCATGTATTCTCTATATGTTAGATGAAAACCTAGTATTTTTCTGTTTAAAACAACAGGTTGCCCACCTAAACCTGTTAATTTTTTTATACGCACTTAATTTTATCCTTATATTTTATTCTTCATATGTATAGCGTCCTTCTCTTTTAAGTTTTGCTCTATATGCTATAGCTTCCATTTCTGACATATTTTTCATTTTTTCAATATCTTCATTAAAAAATTTTACTTTTTTTATTTCAGCAGTTTCAATTCCCATCATCTCACTGTCGTGGTTTCTACGAATTCTTTCTGCTTCGGATATAAATTCATCAGGCTTTGTTTCCAATTTTGTCGCAGTACGATTGATTTTAGGTTTGCTCTGACCTATGTTAGATAGGGTATTAACTAATTTTCGGAAGATTTTTATTGTCATATAAACTCCTTTGCATGTATTATAACATATTTTTCTAATTTTTTATATTTGCATATATTTTCCAAATACCATTCTCGTATTCAATATCTTTAATTAAAATTTGTGAATTTCTTTGCAGCAAGAATTCAACTTGATTTCCATGTGTTGTTTTTGTATTGTAACTTTCAATAAAAGTTCCTTTAGTGCCGGCAGGCAAATCAAATTCCCAACGGATGTCGCTTTTATTAAAGTGTACATCTTCACACATTGATGTCGACATAAAACGTTCTTGGTATATAGTTATGTCTTCACGTCTTATCTTATCCAAAAGTCTTTCTCTAATCTCTACATCTTTTATGTTAGCGATATTTTTAAGCTCCGTACCCAGACTCTTATTATTAGACAATGTTACTATATCTAAAATTCCATAACTGTCATCTCTATAAACCTTAATAGGCTCTTTAATGCGTTGTTGGTCTATATATGCAGTTATGTTGTCAATATGACTTTGAATTTTAGGTGACGGCTGAATATTATTTTTCTTTAAATCGGTCAATGCCCAGTTGATTTCACGAGAATCATCTTTATACACCATCATTGATTCGTGGATTTTACCCGTTGCAGGATGTTTTACACTATTTATTATTACATCCCAGTGTGCAGGAGATAATTGGGATAATTTTCCGATCGGGGTATGATTTTTAGATAATATCTGAACAAGTTCGGTAAGTTTTTCAGGATTTGCATCCCAGTATTTTAAACTTTCAGGATCACTTATTTCTTGTAATTTACGGCTTACATAAGTGTACATTGATCCCTTAGTTTTTAATATCCCCGTAACAATCGGAATAAGCTGTGAAATACCTTCCGAGGTTAAATCAACCTGCCCTGTTATAACCCAGTCTGCAAGCAAACTCATTGTGGCATCTGCACCGATCTTGGCGGAAAGGGCTATTAATCTCGGACAATTCGCCATTACAAGTTCACTGTATGCAAGAGATGACATTTTGCCAATTCCAGCTCCTGCCGTTAATAAAGCTGTTGAAACAACCAGTTCTTTTGTTATTGCCTGTTTATCTTCTTCCGTAATTCCGCCGGCTTTGGTTAAATCTTCTGTTAATTGAACAGCAGTTCCTCCAAATGCAGCTGTACCAAGTCCGCTTAAGACCATAGCCGAGGCCGCCTGACCTCCCACTGGGATAAATTGTCCTGCAATTAATATAAGCATTCCGGCACCCTGCACCCCTGTTTTAATATATTGAACACCTTTCATCTGACTTTCTACAAACGCCTGTGCAAGTCTGCTTCCATGTTCTGCTCCATAAGCGAGATTGTATGTCTGTTTGCAGTCAAGTTCAATTTCTTCAAGTGGTTTTCCGTCAAGAAGTTTATTGTAATTACTGTCTAATGTTTCCTGTAGTTTATTGGAAATATTTACAAGGGTATAACTTTTTACTGCAAAAGTTCCATATTCTAATCTGCCGTCTTTAAAACTTGTTCCTGTATCTTCTAAAAATCTGTTAATCAAATCCTCATCGTTACCGTAAAGTCTGTATAATGCAGCATTAACACATCTTTCAAGATTGTTTATACAAATTTCCATCGCCCCGCCAAAAGGTTCTCCATACTTGTTATTCCCGTCTACTGTTACTGTCGGATTGTGCAAAAGTTCCTTTATTTGATTATTTCTGTTCCTTACTGCAAGAACAAGTGTCATCCGAGCTTCTTTTGCCGCATAATCTGTTATTGCATCTGGATTGAATTTGACACCTCGTTCAAGTTCGTATGCTTTTTCAAACTCCATAACTTTATAAGCATCCTGACTTTCAAGCATACCTTTTACAGTTGCCGGGGCAGTAAATTTGGGAACCTCAAAATCTTTAAATTTAGTCTGAATGTTAGCCTGTAGGGCATTTGTTATTAAATTCTTTTTTATTACGGGAGCTTTTTGAACATATTCGCTATCCTCCAGAGCTGCAAGAGATGAAATAAACTGATTAAGGTCTGTTGGTCTGAGTTTGCTTAATTCCTGTTTAATAAGTCTGACTTCTTCCGCATTTTCTGCTTCCGGCAGAAGTTTAACTGCAAGGTTTAGCTTTGTTTCAAGATACTGTTTTACTGAAAGTGCATCCCCTGTTGCCATTGCAAGCATACTGTTGCCAATCTGTTCGACAGCTAAAATCCTTTCGACATTGCTTGATGCAAATTCTGTATTAAACAATTCTTTTCCGCTGTTAAAGAGTTTGCTTACTGCACCTTCACTGTTTTTTTGAGTTTTTACTAGAGCTTGAGCTTTCTGTAAATCTGAATTCAAATAATCTACTGCAATAAGTTCTATATCCTCGCCGGACGGTTCAACCGGAGCAATATACACAGGCTTTTTCTCAGGTTTTTCTGTCTTTTTAGCATATCCGAGTTTGCTGATGAGATTATTAAAAACGGTTGAATCGGGCATCTGTTCACACTCTTTAATTCCAGAAACAAGGTTATTAGAGCCGAATGCCGATGGATTAGCAGACTGCACTGCCCAGGAATTACAGCTTTGCAGCTTGCCGAAATCAGGCAGAACAGAGTTTAGAATATCTATTGCCTCCTGCTCGGATATATTCTTATTGTTGGTTTTAAATTCCGCCAACAGTTTTATTTCCTGAATACTCAGGTTTTTGTCCATAGCTCGATCTGCTCCTTGATAATTATCAGTATTCTTTAACGGAGCGTCGAAGCCAATTCTTTAAATATATTCTTTATTATTAATTATTTTTTACAAAGTAATGAAAAACGTCACCATATATGTGCACTGTCTGCATCATAGAAATTCACATCTAATGTTTTTTCACGTTCTCTTTTTGCAAAAAAAGTATCAGCTTTGTCACGTTTGTCTAGATACTTTTCTTTAGAGCATAGACTTATATATACTTTTTTTATTGTTAAATTTTTACTTATAGCATCAAATATATGTTTGTCCTTTTTATCAAGAGAATGACCATGAATAAATAAGACATCTTTTATTCCCTTTAACTTTGAATAACAATATAAAAGATATTCATTGTTTTCTTTTTGAATTTTGTTTAATTTATTTTTGCTACTTCCCTCTGTTACTATTAAAGGATATTTATTGTTATATATATTATCTTTTATAACATCCATTAGATATCTTCCATCATTATGTGGTTTACATATTAAACCATTATCCTTTTTATAAATATGTAATGCACCATGTAAATAAAAAACATTCTGTTTCTGTTTCTGATTTTGTTTTTGTTTCCAAACAATTTCATTGTTGTATTCTCTAAACCCATCATCCATTTTAAAAATTTCTATATTAGGGTATTTTTTCAAAAAATCTTCTCTATTAAGCAAAACCCAGTATAATAGGCAATCATAATTTAACGTAAAAATTTTATGAAAATTTGAAAGAAAGAATAATGTATTAAACATTCTATCTTTTTCAATATCATTTTGTGACGAAGGATGAATCTCTAATATACGATTGATTAATTCATCTCTTAAGTTAATAGCTTCTTGATATAACCTACCACTTGTTGTTAATCTATGGTCATATGCATTTAATAACTGTGCAGAACTTTCAAATTTTTTTATAATCACTTCAAAATCAGATGTATGAAATGTATGAAAAACTCTTTTTATATAAAAAGGAATATTAGGAGAATCTAATAGACTTGAATAATCAAATCGTTTTTCATCAAAAGCCATACTAAAACCATTTCCAAGCAATATATTTCTTTGATAGTCTTTAGTTTTAAAAATAGCGTCTTCAAATTCAAGGATTTTCCCCATTATACCTCCTAAACCTGAAAACAAGAATAGCATAATATTACAAAAATTATATACTTTAATTTGATGAAAATTTGTATAATATAAAATGACAAAAATTTAAGAAAACTCAAACTTCAAGTTGCCGAAAATAATCAAACCATCTGTACAAAATAATCAAACCATGTGTTCTTTTACAATTACCAGCATGAAAACTTTACTGCAATTCAAGGCGATATAAGAAACATCGCAACTCTGGAAGAAATTTTTAGCAAATACAAATTTGATGCAATATTCCATTGTGCAGCGCTTTTAGCTCATGTAAAAAAGGAGCTTAAAAATCTTTGGACGTCAAATGTAGATGGCACAAAAAATATTGCCGAATTTGCACTGAAATATAATATTAACAAGATTATTTTTACATCAACAAATTGCCTTTGGGGTAAAAGTTTTGACTCCCTGATTAAGGAGGAAGAACCGCCGGAACCTATTGAAATTTACGGCAAATCAAAACTTGAGGGTGAAAAAATTCTGCTTTCTTACAAAGATAAAATTAACAGCGTAATTTTCCGCTGCCCTACAATTATGGATGAAGGCAGACTAGGTCTGTTAGGAATACTGTTTGAATTTATTGATGAGGGTAGAAAACTCTGGATGGTTGGTGACGGTGAAAATAAATACCAGTTTATTTATGCAAAGGATCTGGCAAATGCCTGCATTAAAGCGCTGGATTACAATAAAACCGCAGTTTTTAATATAGGGTCAGATGATGTAAAATCATTCAATGAAGTTTATAAATATGTAATAAATAATACCGGCTCTAAGTCAAGACTTGTACATATGCCAAAAGGGTTTATGACATTGGGTATGAAAATATGCTATATGTTAGGCATATCACCGCTGGGTCCATATCAGTATAAAATGATTTCTGCAAACTTTGTATTTGATACAACCAAGATTAAACAGGAGCTTGGATTTGAACCTACGCTAAAAAATGAAGAAATGCTGTTGAAAGCATACAATTATTATCACCAAAATAAAGAGAGCATAAAACACCGTAAAAATGTTTCAGCACACAAATCTGTTGCGTCTATGGGAATAATTAAATTAATAAAAATATTTTCATAAGCAAAAATATTTTTGTTTTGTTTTTATGCAGTTATGAAAAATAACTCAGTGTCATTTACTTCAAAAATACAGTTTGTTGACAGACAGTGCTTTTCTATGCTAAAGAAAAAGAATTATATTGGCTATAGACATAATGAATTAAATATATTAAAAGCACCTGAATTTTACTCCACTGAAATAAGGACCTGCACCGGAGGGGGCTTGGTAACCCCAAATGTTGAGGCAGAAGGATTTCACTTTTGGGACGATTTAACAAATAAGAAGAAATTTAATATTCTTGTCAATTCCCTGTTTCGTTTTGTCAAAAACCCTGAAAGAGGTATTCTTTTAGGAAGTAAAGAGTTAAATAATGTGCAGTCAAAGTATTCTGTTGAACAATTCCAGAATTTTAAAAAAGTATTTATGGAAAAAGTTAAAAATGTCACACTATTTGAACAACACAGAAATACAAATTCGCAAACCAACTATCACTATAACCTTGATACAGATACCTGGACTTTATGCTCATCCTTTACGCTGCCGGAAAGCGGAAAAGTTAAATATGTAACCAGACTTAATGACCTCAGGGAGTGTTTTGTAAATATATCAATAGCCGACGGCGACAGGCTTTTTATAGGTAAAAAAGAAATAAAGTTTTCTGATGCACCTGATATTTTTAAAACCCAAAAATAAAAATTATGAATCTTTTAAATGCTTAATGTGCTTATAAACATATAAAACACCGAGTATACCAAATACAAGAACAATAGCAATGTCAAATTTATGCCATATATGTTTAAAAGCCTCCATATTTTGCCCCATCTTTACACCCACAAAAACAAGAAGGTAACTCCAAACAAGAGAACCTAAAAATGTAAGCGTAAAGAAAACTCTTTTTCTTGCTCTTAAAATACCGGCAGGAAGTGAAATAAAAGTTCTTACAACCGGAAGCATTCTGCAAAGGAAAAATGCCCAGTCACCGTATTTATCCACCCATTTATCAGCCTCTTCCAAATCTTTATGGGAAATCAAAAAGTATTTTCCATATTTTTCAATAAATTTTCTCCCACCGAAATATCCAAGATAATATGAAGGGATAGAACCCAGCACACAGCCGAAAGCTCCAGCCCAGGATGCCACATGAAAGTTCATTTCGCCTTTACTAACTATATAACCTGCAAAAGGCAGAATTGCTTCGCTTGGCAAAGGAATATTACATGACTCAATTGCCATTAACAAACTTATTCCCCAAGGTCCCATTAGCGTGATAATATGTTCGATAAAGGCTACCAGATGTGTAATTATTAAATTAATAAATTCCATAATATTCCCTCTCCCTGATTAACAAAAATATCTTACAGGAAACAAGGTAAAAAGGAAAGTTAAACAACTTCATTTGCTGAATTTATTACATCATTTTTAATATTTTTATATACTTCAAATGTCATCATACAATCATTCATAGCTCTGTGATGCCCTTTTGTATTAATATTGTAATGATTTGCAAGGCTTTCGAGCTTATGGTTTGGAAGAGTACAATAGCGTTTTGAAAGATACATAGTATCAAGCCGGCTGTTTTTAAATTCACCGGAAAAATGCTTTTTCAGGTTGGCAGCAATAAATCTAATATCAAAACTTACGTTATGCCCAAGCACACAATCATTTTCAATAAACTTCATAAATTCCGGCAGTACTGCAGTAATATCAGGAGCACTTTCTACCATATCATTTGTGATTCCGGTAAGCCCCGTAATAAATGAATTTATTGACTGGTCAGGTTTTACTAAAGAAGAGAATTTGTCTACAATACAGTCATTTCTTACTTTAATTGCAGACAACTCAATTATTTCACACTTGTAAGGCGAAAGTCCTGTGGTTTCAATATCCAATATAGTATAATCCGCAGGAAATTCCTGAAGAATTTCTGCTTCGTTTTTAATAATACCGGTCATGCTATTATTATAAACCGGTAAAAATTTTGTTTCAAACCATTTTTAAGCGGCTGAAGCAAATTTATTTTTTTTGATATAATTGATAAAAACGGAGGTTATTGTTATGAATAATTTTGAATTTTACTGTCCTACAAAGGTCTTATTTGGAAAAGGAACTATTGCAGAGCTTCCTCGGCTGATTGATAAATCACAAAAGGTACTTATGATTTATGGAGGCGGTTCTATCAAAAGAAACGGAGTTTACGAACAGGTTAAACAGGCGCTTGAAGGCTATCAGCTATATGAATTTGGCGGAATTGAGCCAAACCCTAAATATGAAACATGTATGAAAGCAGTTGAACTTATCAAACAGGAAAATATTGATTTTCTATTAGCAGTTGGAGGAGGGTCAACACTTGATGGTACAAAGTTTATTGCAGCAGCAGCGAAATATGAAGGAGATGATGCTTATGATGCAATTCTGGTTAGAGAAGAGGCTGTAAAAGATGCTCTTCCTCTGGCTGATATTATAACACTTCCGGCAACCGGTTCAGAGATGAATAATGGTGCTGTAATATCAAGGATTTCTACAAGCGAAAAACTTCCTTTCCACTCTGATCTGGTATTTCCAAAATTTTCAATAATAGACCCTCAGGTAACGTTCAGTCTGCCTGTACGCCAGACAATTAACGGAATTGTTGATACATTTGTACATGTAATGGAACAGTATTGCACATATGATGTAAATACTCCGCTTCAAGATGACTGGGCGCTTGGAATTTTAAGAACATTAATCAACGAAGCGCCGAAAGTTCTTGCAGAGCCAAACGATTATGATGCACGTGCAAATATATTCTGGTGCGCAACCTGCGGGCTTAACTACTGGATAAGCTTAGGTGCTGTACAGGATTGGGCTACTCATATGATTGGACACGAGCTTACTGCTTTTTACGGAATTGATCATGGTCAGAGCCTGGCAATAGTTCTTCCTAGATTATTAAAAAATCAGAAAGTTTCAAAATCAAAAAAACTTGCAAAGCTTGCCCGCGAGGTTTTCGGGGTACAGGAAGCTGTTGATTTAAAAGCTGCGGATAAGGCAATTGACAATATTGAAGAATTTTTCAATTCGATTGGTATGAAAACCAAACTTGCTGATTATGAAATTGATGCAATGGATGCGGCTGAAAAAATCAAAAACAGATTTGCTCAAAGGAATGTAGCTTTTGGAGAAAAGTGTAATATTACATCAGAAACAGCATTTGAAATTATCAAAAACTGTTAATAACTCACTCCACAGTATTCTGCCGGCTCTACACCGCGTAAAGCTGTTCATATTTTTACCGCTACGAAAATTTCGCACCACATTCCTTATAGCGGAATTTTCATGGATACAAAAAAGAGGCTTTTAAAAGGCCTCTTTTTTATCTGTTATGTTTTAAAAGATAAATTCTCTCTGATGGAGCAGGGTGTGTTGAGAAGTAGTGCATATATTGAGGAATATTTTGTTTTTCATCAATAAGCTGCATAAACTTAACCGCGGCATTATTGTTGCCGTAAAGCTTTATGATTACAGAATTTGCAAACAAGTCCGCATTCTTTTCCTGTTTCTTAGAATATGTTAAAGTATTAAAAGTACTTACATTCTCAACAAGCTTAGTCAGACTATTGTTTTGACCGGCTGTAAGCAGTGAAAGTATCACACCGGCGATTATTTGTCTTCCTGACCCTTTCAGATGGTCCCTGTGTGCATAATGCGCCATTTCATGTGCCAGCACAAATGTAAGCATCTGTTCATCTTTTATTTCACCCAGCATTCCTGCGGTAAAAAATATTGTGCCGTTTGGTACAACAAAAGCATTCAAATCCTTTGACGGATATACCTTAATATCAAACTTAGATTTACCTTGAAGCTTTTTGTCAAAGCTAATAATTTTTAGCTTTTGGCGGTTTAAAAATTCAAGCTGCGATGCAAACTGATTTGATGGAGCTGAAAGCTGAAAATCTTCAGCACCATAGCTCATAATATTTTCAATTTTTATTTGCGTCTTATCAGGCATATTGTCAATCCACACGCCTGCAATAAAATCAGCGCACATAAATACAAAAATACTAAGCACTATAATTCCCGCAACAAGAATAAAAAATTCCTTTAAGTCGCTTGTTTTAGATACATTGACATTATTCTCAATCATGGCAATATATCTTGCTTCCATATCATCAGGATTATTGTTCATAAGTCACAGCCGTTCCATAAGCTATTACTGCACACTGAGGGACACTCTGCGGATTTTTCGGGTCATTTACCATAACAGTTTCAATTCTTGCATTCAAAATAATATGAGCACCAATAGCGCTCTCGCGCATTCTTAAAACAGCTTCACGTCTTGCTCTATCCATTACAGATTCAAATGAAGTCATCCGCCCGCCGAAGAAGTTTTTAATATTTGAAACAAAGCACTTAAAATAATCAGCGCCTATTACAGCTTCTCCATAAACCATATTTGTTCGTTTAACTTTTCTTTTTGATGTCCATTTTTTAACCCCAAAATTTACTATTGGTGAACGCAGCAGCTCTTTTTCTCTCTTAACAAGTTTTTTAAAGTGATTTTTTTCAATAATAGAGCCAGTGCAAAAAGTCAAAATTAAAAGGACAATAAGTAATAATAAATCCATACTATTCTCCGGTAATTGCCTGTGCCTTAACAGCAGTACCATAAGCATAAACCTCAGCAGCACCGGCGGTTATAGCGGAAGTTGCAAAACGCACATTAACAATAGCGTTAGCCCCAAGCATTTGAGCCTGTTTTTCCATTCTGGAAACAGCTTCCTGACGGGCTTGTGTAAGAAGTTCGGTATAACTTTTTAACTCGCCGCCAACAACGTTTTTCAAGCCGGCACCCATATCAAGTATGGCATTTTTCGCACGTACTGTGCTGCCGGACACAAGACCAAACTGCCCGACTATCTTCATTCCCGGAATTGTTTCAATGTTTGTTAAAATCATATAGAAAATCTCCTTTTTAAAGAAGTATATAATTTTAGAATACTATTTGAAACATATAAAAAGAGTATTTTATACAGCCGCCTTTTCTACTTCTAATATAGCCCTAAAGTCTTTAAAATCTTTAATTATAAGGCTGACGGCAGGAATATCTTTATATAAATCAGGACTTTCCATAGAAGCAATAGCAACAATTTTGCCTATGCAGGCAGCTCTTGCAGCTTCAATACCTGAAACCGCATCTTCTACAACTACACACTCCTGAGGTTTCAACCCGAGTTTTCCTGCTGCAATCTCATAAATATCAGGTGCAGGCTTTCCTTTGATCGTACCATCTGAATATACAATTTTATCAATATCGAACCATTTTTCAAGGTTAAATTCTTTTATATAAAAATCAACATTACTTTTTTCAGACATAGTTGCAATAGTACGGGGAATATTATTTTCTTTTAGCCAGTCTAAAAACTCCTCAGCATACGGGGCAAGATGAGTATTTTGGGCATCATCTCTGCACATTTGCCTGTAAACAGCTTCTTTTTCCTGCCCGAGAGTATCAACCATTTCTTTTGAAGGTTTTTTCCCTATCAAATAGGCTATAATATCCTCATTTGTTCTGCCGAACATGTAATCGCGCATTTCTTCATCGGTAAAAGGATGCGGACGCAATCGTTTTGAAAACTCTCTCCAGGCTTCAAGGTGTTTTTCGGAATCCCAGAATAAAGTTCCGTTAAAATCAAATATAATACCTTTATACATCATGATGTCCTCTTTAAATTTTTTCCTGAATAATTTTATTATAATAATCTAAATATACTTTAGCCTGCTTTTCATTTTTAAGCATTTTATAAGCATAAGCAAGGTTGTAGTGGAAATCTGCTTCATTATTATTAAAATCAAGAGCTTTTAGAAAATATCTTTTTGCATCTTTATATTTACCGAGCTTAAGATATGCACAGCCGGTATTGTAATAAGCATAAGGGAATTCAGGATTCAGCTTAATAACTGTTTTATACTGCTGAATTGCCATGTTAGGTTTATCCTGCTCAAGATAAAGGTTACCGAGGTTATAAGCAGCCTTATAGAATTTGCTGTCGGCAAGAAGAGCTTGATTATACATAAAATCAGCATCCTCCAGTCTGTTTTTATCCTGAAGAATGTTTCCAAGCAAAAGCCAGTTCATAGGCGTTCTGTTTTCCTGCGGAATTGTAAGCAGAAGTCCAAAAGCTTCTTCTATACGGTTTTCCGCATATAAAAGATTAGCCTGATCGTTAATTAAGGAATTTCCTTCTTCTGCCAGAGCAATATTACATGTAATAAATAATGCTAAAATAAGATACACAAAATTTTTCATAACAGGATTATACAATAAAGATAACATGTTTGGCAAAATCCGATAAAAAAAATTTGACTTTTAAAAAACGTGAATAATAATGTTGGTGATGTCTCTTTTACTGGTTAATACCTGCCTCTACTCCTTGGGGCAGGTATTCTTTTAATAAGGATAATCACTTTTAAATTCCCAATTATCAAATTCCAATAATGCAGAACAATAAAGTGGAGAATTTATGCACTCATTCAACAAATCTTTTCTTGTCTTATTATAACCAATAGAAGATCTATTATATGGACACCAATTCCTGCCATTACACCAATAATTTTTAGCATCATCGCTGCAAAGCAAAAACACAAACTGGTCTTCAGCTAGAGTATTAGGTTTTTTCTCTCCATTTATATCAAATGTAAAATCTACACATTTACCTTTTTGAAAATAAAAGACTGAACCATCATTTAAATAAACATATAATGTATTTCGGTTATTAACAGAATCAATATTTGAGGTATAAGAAGTTTTAATAAATTTAATATATGGTTTCAAATACGTTTCAAAAAACTCTTTTGTATCAATATCATTTTCAGCAGTTGCGGTAGTCCACGTTCCAACTGGGCCGTTTGCTTGTTCCGACATTATTACGGCATTAAGCATCATTGAATTAAATTTTTTTAATTTTGAAGCAGCATCCATTCGCTTTATTTTGTTAGTTAATACAGGAAATGTCATTGCTGATATAATACCTATAATGCCGATAGTAATTAAAATTTCAGCCAAAGTAAAAGCTTTTAACTTACTTGAACAGCCCACGAATAATTTACCTCCCTTAACATATATCTTTATTAATACACATATATACCTATTATTACACATCTACTCCCTATTGTCAAGATAAGTGTGTATATTTAATAGTATTAGGAGCCTCTATGAGTGTAAAAGAAGATGTTAAATATTTGCTAGCCAAAGAAGCTATGACAATGACACAGCTTGCAGAAAAAATGAAAGAAAAAACAGGTTATTCATATAATTTAAAAGTCATATCAGATAAACTTGCACGAAAAACATTAAAATATGAAGAATTTAAAGTTATAGTTGATATTCTCGGTTATGACATTGATTACAAAAAAAGAGGTTGAACTATTTTCAACCTCCTACACACACTTTCTTTAAAATATTTACACACTACTTAAGAAATTTTACTGCTGCCGCTTCCTGATGCTGCTCCAAGACCTAGACCTGAAAGAGCACCTATTACCGCACCTATACCAGCAGCTACGAGCGGTTTGCTCTTGAATACATTTTTGAAATATTTAAGAGAGGAAAGCAGATACATTGAACTTGCACCTATAATGGCTCCGCCTGTAGCATTACCTGCATATTTTTTGCCTTTTTCAAAGCGGCTTACAGGTTGACCGTTTATTGCAGAAATATTTTCTTCTACTGTTCTTTTATCAGCTAACCCGAAACTTAATGTCTGGAAAAGTCCCTGTGTAAAAGAACCGTTTCCGTATTTTCTCAAATCATCGGTTATTCCGGTATTATAAATTTGTTTATATAAAGTTGTAGCTTTGTTTAAAAGCTGCTGAGGAGAAGCTTCTGATGAATTAGAGTATGCTGCTTTAATACTTTCAATATAAGCGTTTAAAGCCGGAATAATTTGTTCCTGTTCATTTTGCATAATCTTTTCGTGAAGAATTTCTGCCTGACGCTGAATACCTTCCATCGGAGCATTAGCTTTTAAATCAGCAAATCTTGATCTTTCAGCTTGTCTTATCTGTGAATCATACATAAACTGCTGGTATTTATCCATATTCTGATAATATGAATCATAATTCAATCCGCCAAAAGGCATCATTGCACCCATTCCGTTAAGTCCGCCGAAAATGCTGGTATCCATTCCCAAGCCCCAGCTTGAATCCAGTCCCATCATATCGCCAAGCATAACCTGGTTCTGGTAGCTGCCCCAAAATGGCATATATCCAGGTATTCCTGTAACTGCTTCGCCAGTCATTTCCTAACCTCCAAAATTGAATTTAACCTACCTTACTTATATAAAAACTTTTTATTATGAAAAATTGCCTGTACAATTTATTTATGTAATAATTGTTAATAATTCGTTACAATTAATATTGTGAAACAAACTTGCCACAATAGCTGGAAAAGGATAATATAATTAAAGTATGGAGATTTTTTCGTGCTGAAAATAAGACTAAAAAAATTTTTCTCATTTCTTCTCGTTGTTGCTTTTATTGCTTCAATCTTTATTTACCCTGACTGGTACAAAAGACAAATCCACAAAGTGCAGGGGATGTATTACGTATCAAAAGGTGATAAAGCTTTAAAACGGTTAAAATTTCAAAAAGCTATTGACTATTATAATACCGGATTAAGATTATACCCGGAGCATTATGGCGCATGGCTTAACTTAGGGAATATTTATGTTGCGTTTGAGGACTATTATTCCGCTGTAGATGCCTACGAAAATGCAATAAAATACAACCCGAACTATGTAATGGCAAGAATGAACTACGGAATTATTTCAGCGGAAAAACTCGGAGATTTTGACGGGGCAATCAATCAATATAAAGAAATTCTCGGAATTAGAAGGAAACTTGTATATATTCCTTTTGTATTCAGCAACCTGAGAAGCTATAAGACAAATATCGGTCTGGCTTATTATAATATGGGCGTAGCATACAGACAAAAATCTATTTATTTAAACGATGACTGGCAGTATCAGCAGCATTACCTTATGGAAGCTATAAAAGCCTACAAGGAAGCTGTTAAAATTCTAAAAAAAGATTATGATGCACGTTACAACCTTGCGCTTGCGTATCACCTCAACGGCGACTATAACAATGCAGGATTGTCATACTGTAAAGCTATAGAACTTGCACCAATGAATTATGAAGCACATTACAATCTTGCTGTTCTTCTAAAACATATGAAACATTACAAAGAAGCTTATGATGAAATGGAAAAGGCAAATACTCTTATTTCAACAAAAGACGGAATATCAAACAGGCAGCGCTATGTGTTTGATGTTATGAATGACATAACAAAAATGGTAATGCTTGAAGAAGGCGGTACAGAATATCTGCTTGAAAAATTCAATGAAGGTCCGGAAGCTAAGATTGAAATAACATATCTTAACGGAAAACTTGTCGCTTCTGACGAACTTGATAAAGCAATATTAAACAACTTTAAAACCTGCACCTCAAAAGATATATTTCTTGATGATGAAGATGAGGATTAAACCTGATAAAATTACCCTTTAACTGCACCCTCGTTTTCGCCTGAAATAAAATATCTCTGCATTGCAAGGAAAAATATTACAATAGGAATTGTTGCCAGCATTGAACCCGCAGCAATAAATCTCCAATTAGAGCTGAACATTCCCTGCAAATTATTAACCCCGACAGGCAAAGTATACATACTCTCCTTTGTTAACACAATACTCGGCCATAAAAATTCTCCCCATGAGCCTATAAATGTAAATATTGCAAGTACTGCCAAGGATGGTTTTACCATGGGAATTAACACTCTCCAGAAAACCTGCCAGACATTACAGCCGTCAACAATTGCCGCCTCTTCCATTTCCTTAGGAATTCCAAGGAACGCCTGACGCATAAGAAATATACCAAAAGCACTTACAGCAAACGGCATAATTAAGCCCACATAGCCCGCAAAATTATTAACACTGTCTACAAGATGCAACTTCAGTGTAATCAGATATACCGGAAGCATAATAGCCTGAAAAGGTATCATAATTGTTGCCAGTATTGAGAAAAATGCGGCTTTCTTCCCCCTAAATTCCATTCTTGCGAGAGGATAGCCCGCCATAGCCGATAAAATTAAATTTAGCACCACAGTTCCACCGGCAACTATCATACTATTTACAAAGTAACCGATAAAGTCAACTTTGTGCCATACGCCTGTATAGTTTGCCCAGGTAAAATCCGATGGAATAATTGCAGGCGGGTAAGCAAAAATATTCTCATCAGGTCCCTTTAATGAAGTTGAAATAAGCCATATGAAAGGAAATATCGAAAGCAATGATACTGCGATCAACACAAAATGTATGGAAAATTTTTCTAAAAATCGCTTCATAACTGATATTTATTCCTTTCAAAACAAAAAATATTTATTAAAGAAAATGCCATTACAATAACAAGTAGAACAACAGCCATTGCAGAAGCATAGCCCAGATCCAGGTTTTCAAAAGCTCTTTCATATATGTAATAGACAATGGTTTTGCTGGAATTAAGCGGTCCGCCCTTTGTCATAACATAAATCTCGGCAAAAACTTTCATTGCAGAAATTGCACTAATAGTAGTAACAAGTGCAATCGTAGGCATAATGTGCGGAATAGTCACTGTTAAGTGCTTTGTAAGAAAATTTGCCCCGTCAATATCACAAGCTTCGTAAAGTTCTTTAGGAACACTCATCAATGCAGCAAGATAAATTATCATATAATATCCAATGCCCTTCCAGATAGTAACCCAGACTACCGAATAAAGCGCCCATTTTGGATCTGTAAGCCAGCCTATCGGTTTTAACCCAAAAGAGGTTACAATATAGTTTAAAATCCCCTGATCTGCATACAGCCATTTGAATGCAATTGCTGCAACTACAATTGAAACGATTACAGGAAGATAAATTATAATTTTGTATAGTGTAACCCCTCTTATCTTCTGGTTTATTAAAATTGCAACAAACAACGGGAAAATAGCAAGTACCGGAACAGCAACAAACAAATAAATAAAAGTGTTCCACAAAACCTTATAAAAAATGGGATTATGAAACAGCTTCACATAGTTTTCAAACCCCACCCAGGAAGGATGATAAATACTAGTTGAGTAATCCTGAAAACTTAACAAAAATGTCTGAAAAAACGGGATAAAAAAGAATATTAACAATACAATCCCCGCAGGCAGTAAAAACAAATATGGAGCGTATTTCCCGTAATATTTAAACATAGAATGATTATATAAAATTTCAATTATTTTTTCAAGAATGTAACAGCCTAATTTAAGAATCAATTAATGAATAATCGTTAGGAAGTTTATCTTCAATCCTTTTCATCAATTCAGAAGGCTTTATCCCGAGAGCTTCACAAACAGTCCAGATTGAAATCAATTTCGGCTCATTAACCCCGTTTTCCAATCTGCTTAATAATGACATTTGTATATCAAACTCATAAGCTAAAAGTCTTAACGATTTATTCTGGCTTTCTCTTTCCTTTTTAAGTTCCTGAGCCAATAGTTGAAAAATTATGGCAGATTTTTTTGTATTCGCATGTTGCATATATAGAAGTTTAATGCTATAATTAAGAATATCATTTCTATACATAGAACATGGAGGAATAATGAGAAAATACGCTTTTACACTTGCAGAAGTTTTGATTACATTAAGTATTATCGGAATAGTTGCTGCGATGACACTGCCATCACTCGTAAACAAAGTAAAATATAAAGAACTTGAAACAGCTTTAAATAAAAATTATTCTATTTTACAGCAGGCATTACAACGCGCTCAGATTGATACAGGGGAAGTTATCCGTCCGGCTAATTATCAGAATACAGGAGGAAGTGCAAGAGCACCGATAAAACAATTGTTATTGAAATATATAATAAAGGCAAAAGACTGCGGGACAGGGACAGAGCAGGGGGCTTGCATTGAAAATGCCGAACTCTCAGGAAGTGAAAATGTTAAAGAGATTTATAGAACTTACAACAATCAAAACGGAATAAATTATTATTTAATGGATGATGGTCAATTTATAACCTCAGACGGAACATTATTTTTAATAGAAAATTCTGCGACTTCTACCTCCAGTGTGCTGCCGATATATATAACAGTAGATGTAAATGGAATAAAGAAAAGACCAAATCGTTGGGGATATGATTTATTTACATTTGAATTAACAAACAGCGGAAAACTGCTTCCAATGGGAGCTGAGGGAACACACTACACAGACATGTCAAAGTATTGTTCTGCAACAAATACAGGAAATACAAACGGTATTGCGTGTACTTATAAAGCTCTTACGGATAAGAATTACTGGAAAAATTTATAATAGTCCTGACCTTGACAAAAGCACAAAATGGTACATAATAAAAATATAAAGAAAGGAGATACTATGCAAAACTCAATTATAGCTTCAAAAGCTCCGGGGGGGGGGGGCTT
>ENA-OPCN01000088-OPCN01000088.1-human-gut-metagenome-genome-assembly--contig:-NODE-88-length-87399-cov-4.297376_pt1 | contig 87399 bp, 85 predicted proteins | sample MGYA00241567_ERZ501485 | MGnify/ENA primary metagenome ERZ501485 (study PRJEB25962, sample SAMEA2042579) | human gut metagenome | biome: human gut; feature: human-associated habitat; material: faeces...
ATGAAGGAGATCAAACAGCAAATGCAACAAGTACTTTAAGTGCAAAGGTTATGATCCAAAAAGAACCAATAGTTACAATTTTAGCATCATATATAACAAATCTTTACACAGGAACTCAAGGCGAAAATGGTATTTATTATCATGATGCAACATTAACAAATGGAGCAAATGATAATTCATATAGATTTGCTGGAGCAAGTGATGCAGTAAATAATTATGTATGTTTTGGATCAAATGTAACACCATGCCCAGCAGATAATCTATATAGAATAATTGGAGTATTTGGAGATAAAGTAAAACTAATCAAATCAACATCTGTAGGAGATAAAGGATGGAATGGTACTGAAGATAATACATGGTCATCATCAAGTTTAAATACATATTTAAATGATGAATTTCTAAATACATTTGATGAAACAATTAAAGGCAAAATAGATACAACAACATGGAAGGTTGGAGGATTTAGTAGTAGTGAGCGACCAGCCAAAGCAGTATATCTAAATGAAATTAAATCATCACCAAGTGAAAATAAGAAAATAGGCTTAATGTATGCAAGTGACTATGGATTTGCGGCGGCACAAAGTGCATGGACAACAAATCTTTATGATTATGAAGGCGAAGCCATCAAAAGTGCAAACTGGATGTATATAGGTGCTTCAGAATGGACAATTTCCCGTTTTACGGTCAATTCGATCGGTGCGTTTGAGGTGGGTACAAGTGGCTATGTCGCAGGTCTCGGCAGCATCGTGACTGATGCGCACGGTGTCCGGCCAGTCTTCAGTCTCACATCTTCCGTGAACTATGCATCGGGAAGCGGTACAACCACTGATCCGATCATAATAAACTAGGGTCGGACATGCCTGCCTAGCGTGTTCACGTGCTAGGTCAGGCGTGGTGTAAAATAAATGCGAAGTGAAGAAATTGGCGTGGTGGAAGAGCTAACTGCCGAGTCTCACGGTTTGTGCGAGGAGAGACAGCGACGCCAAGTTATCAACAATAGTTAATAAAATATCTGAAAGGAGATATATTTATGGAAGAAGAAATATTAGAAGAAATTAATAATAATGCTAATGAAATAGTTGAGATTGATGAAAATGAAGAAATAAGTAATACTCAATATGATATGGAGCAAGTAAATATACCTAAGAGTAAAAAAGAAAAGAAACCAAGTAAATGGAGTAAACTTGATAAGAAAAAGAAGATAATTATAATAGTTAGTATTGTAATAGTTTTACTTGTTATAGTTGGAGTTTTATTATATTTTTTAGTGTTTAAAAAAGATAATACAGTTGATAAATCTAAAGATCCTGTTGTAGTTATTGAAAAAGATAATTATAGATATGAAGATGGTAAACTTATATTTATTGATAAAGATAAAAATGAATTAGGTAGTTATACTTGTGAAAATAAAAGTGAAAACTTATGTTATGTAGCAAATTATAGTAATGAAGATAGTTTTGATTCATTTAAAAGAGTATATGAAAGTGGTTTACCTATTGATAATAGAACTGATATAATACTTAATAATTATGTATTTGTATATGATAATATGAAAAAAGAAAATGGGAATGTAGTATTATATGATATAAGTAAAGAAAAAGTATTAGATACTTATAGCTTAGTTAAAGAAGTTAAGGATAGTAAAATTATATATAAAAAAGATAATAAATATGGATTAATTGAGATAAGTGATAATGAAGTAAAAGATGTTATTCAAAATTCTTATGAGTACATGGGTTATATTGAAGATACTGATGCTTTAGTAGTTTCTGCTAATAATAATTATTCTTTAGTTGATTTTGATGGTAAAGAATTATCTAAAAATGTTCCAGGTTCTATTAAAACATTTGATGGAAGTAGTATTAGTGTTAAAGTTGGAAGTAACTGTTATATCTATGGTTATGATGGAAAACTTAAGGTAGAAGATGGTTATGATTATATAAGATTTGTAGATAATTATGCTATTGCAGCCGATGGTAAGAAACTATATGTATATGATAAAGATGGAAGTCCAATGAATATGGATGGAGTTAGAATAAATAGTAATAGTTATAATACAAAACTAATATTTAATGATAATTTAAGACAAGTTGGTAAAGAAGAAGCATTTAATGCATCTGTTACTGGAAAAACAATGCGTATTGAATATGATGATGAAGCTGCTAGAATTAATTTAAATGAAGGTGCTTTTAATAAATCTTTAGAATATGTAAGTTATTTTGAAGGAAAATTGTATTTTTATAGCGATAGTGAAAAGACTGAACTAATTGGAAGTTATGCTTGTAATTATGCTAATGGTGTTTCTGAAGGTGATGAAGCACTAAGTAACTGTTTTATTGCTAAAGAAAGTAATATATTTAAAAGTGGAGAAAAAAAAGATAATGGATATGTACCAATCTTTAATAAACGCTATGTCTTTATAGCAGATACTAAAGCTCCGAATGCAAATGATAATATTATTCTTTGGGATTTAAAAGATAAGAAAAAGATTGCAACATATAAATCAGTTGATGTAGGTTTTCATGATATAACTAATAAAATAAACTACATTGATACTGCAGGTACTTTGGTTGTTTCTAAAAGTGCTGAAGATGATGCTTATGGTGTTATAAATATAGCACAAGCTTCTGTAAAAGGAATTATTCCATTTAGAATAAAAGATTCTGATGGTAGTGTAAGAGCTACTAATACATCATTTAAACAAGTAGATGAGTATTATGTAATTAAAAGAAGTGATGATACATACCATATTTATGATAATAAAGGTAATGAACTTGCTAAAAATGTAAATACTAAATATGAAATTGTTAAGTATAAGAATGGATATTTAATGGTTAAAAATAATGATAAGTATTTGATATATGATAAAGATGGTAAAATAGTAAGTGATGAATATAAAAATATTATTATGGAAAATAAATTTTATATAACTATTGATGAAGATAATATTGTTGGTATTTTTAAATATGATAGTAAAAATGATTTAACTCGTACTCTTGGAGAAGCAATTAAACTTGATAGTGATGATTATGCTAAAGAGTTATCATATGTTGTTAAAGATAATATTTTAAAAATAACTTATAGTCATGATGGAAGTACTACAAGTGTAGAAATAAATATTGGGTAGATAATATGAAGGATAAAAAGACATTAATAACAATAGTTGTGCTTTTGGCAATATTTTTACCTATTGGGCTAGTTGGTACTATTAAACATTTTAGTTTGCCTAAACAATTAGATAATGGTATAGAAAATCCAGATAAAGAGTTTATACATAATAATAAAGTTTATTTCTATATAGGAGATAAATTAATGAGTACTTATGAATGTAGTACTTGCTCTATAGCTGATACTGTAATTGATGATAGTAAATATCATACAAATTATTATAAAGGTGATGATTTAGTCTTATCTGGTGTTATAAATAACTTCTTTAGTGTATTTAAGAAAGATAATAATTATGTTTTATATAATGTAGTAAGTAAAGGTATTGTTGATCAGTATAAAGAAATTAAAAATTATAATACTGAAGCTACAAGTAGTTTTTTAATAAATCATAAAAGTAGTGGATGGGGAGTTTTATTCTTTGAAATTGGTAAAGTTGCTATTGCTAGTGAATATGATTATATTTCATTACCATCACATTTAATTAATAAAAAGCTAGATACTTCTAAATTTATTGCTATGAGAAGTAATTTGTGGTATATATTAAAAGATGATGGAACTTCAGTTCATAAAGCTTTAAGAAGTGAAATAGTAGATTTTAATGATAATTATTATGTTACTTATGATAATGGATATCATATATATGATTATGAAGATGTAGAATATTTAAGTGTTTTACCTAAGACTAATGTATATGGTGTTGGAGATTATATATTTATAATTAATGATAAACAATTATTTATTTATAAGAATTTAAATGAAGCTATGGTTAAATTTATGACTCTTCCAGATTATAAAGATTTATATTTTTCAGTAGAAGAAAAGGGAATCGATATTATAATTGATGGAAATGTTGTAGAAACACTTGAACTTAGTTAAATTATTTGTTAAAATAAGTTCGTATTTTGATGATTTTTGAGGAGTAATATAATTTATTTTAAAGAGAGTTAGTGGGTGGTGGAAACTAATAAAGAGATTATATGAAGGTTGCAAAATGAAAAATAATGCAGAGATGCTATAAAATCAATTAAGTTAAATAAAAGGATGGTACCGTCAAGAATTGACTCCTTGGTATCATTCTTTTTTTGTATAGAAAGAAGGAAGTAATATGTTAGAAAAAAAGTATAATCATTTGGAAGTAGAAAATGGTAAATATGAAAAATGGGTTAAGAATGGTTATTTTGAAGAAAGAGAAGGAGGAAAGCCTTATGCTATTGTTATTCCACCACCTAATGTAACTGGAAAATTACATTTAGGTCATGCTTGGGATACAACTCTTCAAGATATTATTATTCGTTTTAAGAAAATGCAAGGATTTAATGCTATTTGGATTCCTGGTATGGATCATGCTGGTATTGCAACTCAAGCTAAAGTTGATGCTAAACTTAAAGAAATGGGTATTAAACCTAGAGAACTTGATAGGGATGAGTGGCTTCGTTATGCTTGGGATTGGAAAAATGAGTATGCTGAAAATATTCATAAACAATGGGCTAAGTTAGGTCTTTCACTATGTTATTCAAAAGAAAGATTTACTCTAGATGAAGGATTAAATAGAGCTGTTAATCATGTATTTAAAACACTTTTTGATGAAGGATTAATATATCGTGGAGAAAGAATTATTAACTGGGATCCTGCTCAAATGACAGCACTTTCTAATGAAGAAGTTATTTATAAAGAAGTAAAAGGTGCTTTTTATCATATTAAATATTATTTAGAAAATAGTGATGAATATTTAGAAGTTGCCACAACTAGACCTGAAACATTATTTGGGGATACAGCAGTTGCAGTTAATCCAGATGATGAAAGATATAAAGATTTAATTGGTAAAAATGTTATTTTGCCAGTAGTTGGAAAACTTATTCCAATTGTTGGTGATGAACATGCTGATCCTCTATTTGGCACAGGTATTGTTAAGATTACTCCGGCTCACGATCCTAATGACTTTGAAGTTGGTAATAGACATAACTTAGAGAGAATTATTTGTATAAATCCTGATGGAACTATGAATGAAAATGCAGGAAAGTTTGCTGGTCTTGATAGATTTGTTGCCCGTGAAAAGTTAGTGGAATATTTAAAAGAAAATGATTTACTTATAAGTGTTGAAGAAATAATGCATAATGTTGGACATAGTGAGAGAAGTGGAGTAATGGTTGAACCATATCTTTCTAAACAATGGTTTGTTAAAATGCGTCCTCTTGCTGATAGAGTATTAGAAAATCAAAAGAATAAAGATACTAAAGTAAATTTTGTACCAACTAGATATGAAAAAATTATGAATCACTGGATGGAAATAACTTATGACTGGTGTATTTCTCGTCAGCTTTGGTGGGGACATAGAATTCCTGCTTGGTATAAAGGTGATGAAGTGTATGTTGGTGAAGTTGCACCTGTTGGTGATGGCTGGGTTCAAGATAATGATGTTTTAGATACATGGTTCTCAAGTGCTTTATGGCCATTTTCAACACTTGGCTGGCCAGAAGAAACTGAAGATTTTAAGAAATTTTATCCAAATAACGTATTAGTTACAGGTTATGATATTATCCCATTCTGGGTTAATCGTATGACTTTCCAAGGTCTTCATTTTACTGGTCAAAGACCATTTAAAGATTGTTTAATTCATGGACTTATTCGTGATAAACAAGGAAGAAAGATGAGTAAATCTTTAGGGAATGGCGTAGATCCAATGGATGTTATAGATACTTATGGTGCTGATGCCCTTAGATTTTTCTTAACTACATCTAGTGCTGCTGGAACAGATTTAAGATACGATGAAGAAAAAGTAAAAGCTAGTTGGAATTTTATTAATAAATTATGGAATGCTTCACGTTTTGTTCTTATGAATATTGAAGATTTAAATGGTTTAAGTTTTGATAATTTAAAAATGGAAGATAAATGGATTTTAACAAGTTTAAATAATACTATTAAAAGTGTAACTAAGAATATGGAACAATACGATTTTAATAACGTTGGAACAGAAATTTATAGCTTTGTATGGAATGATTTTTGTGATAATTATATTGAATTTGCTAAGTTTAGTTTGGATGATGTAACGACTAAATCTGTACTTTGTTATGTACTTACTTGCATACTTAAAATACTTCATCCATTTATGCCTTATGTTACTGATGAACTTTATAGTAATTTGCCAATGCATGAAGAAAATATAATTTTATCAGAGTATCCAAAATATAATGATGATGAAGTGTTCGATAAAGAATATGAAGAATTTACAAATATTATTGAATTTATCAAAGTATTTAGAAATGTAAAACTTGAAAATAAAATTGGTAAAGATTTTGGTATAAAGATAAATAATCATGAAGATTATAATTTGATAATGAAACTTCTTCGTATAAATTTAGATGAACATAATGAAATAAAAGGTACTAAGTATAGTGTTATTTATAAAAATTATAATTTGGATATTTATTATGAAAAAGAAGTTACTGAAGAAGATATGATGCTTTTAAATAAACAAATTAGTGAACTTGAAAGCTCAATTGAAAGAAGAAAAAAACTTTTAAGTAATGAAAATTATGTTGCTAAAGCACCAAAAGAACTTGTTGAAAAAGAAAGACTTACATTAAAAGCTGAAGAAGAAAAATTAGCAAAATTAAAAAATGAATAATGTAATTGACTATTAGATATATTCTAGTAGTCTTTTTTTTATGGTGTTTTAGTTTACACTTTTTAATATGTGCACAGAATATGTTAGATAAAAATTTTTGCGTGTATTTTTGCCTAACATATCCTTCGTTTTTAGTTACTAGTTGTTGCAATAAATAAAAACTTTCAAAAAAAAGGGGGAAAAATAAGACCATTTAGGAAATATATATAGTGAAAGGAAAAATTATATTTTGAAGGAGGTAGAATATGCAGTCAATTGCAACAATCAAAAAAATGAAAAATAAAAGAAGACAAAATCAGTTCTTAGCTTTTAATTATGATAGAGTATTTAAATCTATTTTCTGTAGTGAAGAAGCAAGAAGAAAAGAAGATTTTCATCTTTTAGAAAGGCTAATAAGTGATGTTATAAAAGAAAAAGTTAAAGTCATTAAAATAATGTCACCAGAATTAGCAGTAACAAGTACTAGAGAAAGAACAAAAAGACTAGACCTTTTAATTGAATCTCATGGTAAAGTAGTACATATGGAATTAAATACATCATGGAATCTAGAAAATAAGATTAAAAATAATTGTTTCTTTTTTAGTTTTTATTCACAAAATACAAAGGTGGGAGAAAATTTTAATACAAACACAACATTTATACATATATCATTAAACTATGGAATGGGTAAAAATGATACCTTAATAATAGATACAAGTGAGTATAAAAAGATATTACCAAATATTAGAATGTTACATGTAAATCTTGATAATTATAAAAGAATATGGTATGATAATGTTGCTAAAGAAAATATGAAAGGGTCATTATTAACACTTATATCATTAAAGAATAAAGAAGATATAAAAAGATATGTCGAAAGTGTAGATGACCAAGATGTGAAGGAGTGTGCAAATAAACTTATGATACTAAATGAAAATACAATTAAATCATTTTGGAATTTAACACCAGAACAAGAAAATAGAATGATGAGAAAAACTAGAGAAAATATAATAAGAGAAAGAAGTGAAGCACGGGGATTGAAAAAAGAAATGAATGAGGAAAAAATAACAATCGCCAGAAATATGATACGACAAAATGAAAGTGTAAATAAAATAAGTAATTACACATGATTATCTCAAAATGAAATAAAAAAATTAATAGACAAAAAATAAAAATTATATGTTTGATAGTAAACATACGTTATTTGTAATATTGTTCATATTTAAAATTTACAAAATAAAATAAATTTGATAAAATGTTATATGAGGAAAAGATATATGAAAGATGCAATATTATATAAAATATTAAGACCTCTAATTACAGGGTTTTATAAATTGTTTTTTACACCAAAATTTATTGGTACTGAAAATATTCCTGCTAGTGGTAGAGTTGTTTTGGCAGGTAATCATACCAGTAATTTTGATGCACCGCTACTTATAAGTGCTACAAAAAGAAATGTTCATTTCTTGACTAAAAAAGAGTTGTGGGATGGCCCTAAAAAAATAATTTTTGCTAATATGGGGCTTATTCCAGTAGATAGAAAAAATAAAGATGGAAATGCTTTGATTATGGCAGAGAGGTATCTTAAAAATGAAAAATTAGTTGGAATATTTCCTGAGGGAACAACAGAAAAAACTGGTGAAATGCTTAAGTTTAAAAAAGGTGCTGTTAAAATGGCAATGGATACTGATAGCCCAATTGTTCCTTTTGTAATTACTGGCAAATATAAATTATTTTCTAAAGATTTAACTATTAAATTTTTAAAGCCAATTAAATGTAATGGTGATATAAAGGAAGAAACAGAGAGACTTATGAATATAATTAAAAAGGAAAGGGAGAATCTAAGATGAATTTATTTGCATTTTTAAGAAGAAGAAAACCTATACCTGAACCATGGGCTAAATATTATACGAAAGAAGAATTAAATATAAAAATACCTGATATAAGTATGTATGATCAAGTAAAAAAAAGTAGTTATTTGTACCCAAATTATATAGCTTATGAATATATGGGGCGGAAATGTAATTATCAAAATTTTATTAAAGAAATAAATGCTTATGCCAAAGTTTTTACGAAAGCTGGAGTTAAGCATGGGGATATTGTTACAATAATGCTTCCAAATATGCCAAATGTTTTAGTTAGTTTGTATGCATTAAATAAAATCGGTGCTATTGCTAATATGGTACATCCTTTATCTAGTGAAGAAGAAATATTATTTAGTCTGACATCTACCAAAAGTAAACATTTAATAATGCTAAATACTTTTTATACAAAGATTGAAAATATTATAGATAAAACAGATGTAAAAGAAGTTATTTTTGCTAGTGCATCTGATTATATGCCTTTTTTTCTTAAAGTTGGTTACAATTTAAGTCAAATTGGTAAATATAAAAAACATCCAAAAAGGGATAAATATTTAAGTTGGAAAGGTTTTTATAAAAAATATTATAGTACTGAATATATAAAATTTCATAAGTTTGGAAAGGATACACCCGCAGTTATAATTCATAGTGGTGGTACTAGTGGAACACCCAAAAATGTTGTTATTCAAAATAGAGCATTTATACTTGGAGCACTTCAAGAAAAAATATCAATGAAAAATTTGCATGCTGGAGATTGTTGTCTTGCTATTATGCCTAATTTTCATGGCTTTGGTTTAAGTGTTTTGATGCATACACCACTTGCGTTAGGTTGTTATTCAATTTTAATTCCTCAATTTGATGCTAAAAAGTTTGATATTATGTTTCATAAAAAAAATCCTTCATGTGTTCTTGGAGTACCAACCTTATATGAAGCTTTAATGAGTAATAATAATGTTAAGAATCTAGATTTATCAAATTTGAAATATATTGTTTCTGGTGGAGATATCTTACCTAAATCTTTGGAAAATAAAATGAATGAATATTTGAAAGAACATAATTCACTTGGAAAGATTACTCAAGGTTATGGATTATCTGAAGCTCTTGCAGCTGTTTGTCTTGCTTGTGATGATGTAAATAAATCTGGTTCAGTCGGAATACCGCTTGCAGGAAATCAAGTTAAGATTATTGATCCTGCAACTAGAGAAACTCTAAAATATGGGGATGTTGGTGAAATATGTGTTCATTCAAAAGCTTTTATGCAAGGTTATTTAAATGATGAAAGTGAAACGAATACTGCACTTCAAGTACATAAAGATGGACATGTTTGGCTTCATACTGGTGATTTAGGTTATATGGATGAAGATGGTTTTGTTTTTTATAAAGGAAGACTTAAAAGAATGATTGTTTCAAGTGGATATAACGTGTATCCATCACATGTTGAAGAAGTTATTGAATCACATCCTGCAGTGTTGCAATGTACTGTTGTTGGTGTTCCTCATCCTTATAAACAAGAAGTGCCAAAAGCTTTTATAGTTCTAAAAGAAGGTTATATTGCTATGTTTGTTAAAGATGATATTAAAGCATATTGCAAGAAAAAATTATCTAAGTATATGATACCAGCTGAATTTGTTTTTAGAAAAAGGCTTCCTAAAACAAAACTAGGTAAAGTAGATTTTAAGAGTTTACAAAAAGATACTCGAGGTGATTACGATGAATAAAATGCCTATTTTATATAGAATTGGAAGATTTATACTTGGACCATTTTTTAAATGGTATTATAATCCCACAATAATTGGAAAAGAAAATATACCAAAAGAAGGTGCTATATTAATAGTAGGTAATCATAAGCATTTATATGATCAATGTTTATCAATTATTTCTACCAAAAGATTTATTAAATATATGGCAAAAAGGGAATATTTTGATAATAAAAAGACAAGATGGTTCTTTAAAGCAGTTGGATGTATTTCTGTAGATCGAAGTGTTCATGATGGTAAAGCAAAAGGAGAAGCAATTGAAACTCTTAAAAATGGAGGAGCTATTGGTCTTTTTCCTGAAGGCACTAGAAATAAAACTCAAGAGTTTTTACTTCCTTTCAAATTTGGTGCTGTTTCGATGGCCAAAAAAACTGATGCTTATTTAGTGCCATTTGGGATTACTGGTGATTACATTTTTAGAAGTAAAAATTTAGTAATTAAATATGGTAAGCCTTTTAAAGTAACGGATATGGAACTTGAAGAAGCTAATAATTTGCTATATGAAACAGTAAAAAAATTAATGGAAGATACATTGGAAAAGTAGAATATATTCTGCTTTTTTTCTTGTATTTGAAAGTTTATTATTATATAATTATTTTGAAAGTGAGGTTTTTATGAAAAATATAACAATTTTAGGTGGTGGAGTATTAGGTAGTCAAATTGCATTTCAAACATGCTACTGTGGATATAATGTCACAATTTATTTGAGAAGTAAAGAAAGTGTTAAAAGATGTAAGAAAAAACTTGAAGATGTAAAGAAATCTTATATTGATGCTATAAATATGATGAAAAAAGATAAAGATATCAATACTTGGTCTTTAGGTATAGCAGATTTTGATAAATTTAATGCTAGTAAATCTTTAAAAATTGTTGAAGAAGTTCTAAATAAAATCAATTTTGAAATTGATTTAGAAAAATCTGTTTGTGATGCTGATTTAGTAATTGAGTCTATGAGTGAAGATTTTGAAGCTAAAAAAGAAATTTATCAAAGAATAGCATCACTTCTTCCAGAAAAAACAATACTAGTTACTAATTCATCAACGATGCTTCCAAGTAAACTTGCAAAGTTTACGAAAAGAGAGGATAAGTTTTTAGCACTTCATTTTGCTAATTCAATATGGAAAAATAATATTGTTGAAGTAATGATGCATAAAGGTACTAATGAAAAATATTTTGAAGAAGTAATAGATTTTGCTAAAAGTATTAGGATGGTACCACTTCCACTTCGAAAAGAAAAATCGGGATATTTACTTAATTCAATGCTAATTCCACTTTTGTTTTCTGGTCTTGATTTACTTGTAAATGGCATAAGTGATGTAGAAAGTATTGATACAGCTTGGAAAAGAGGAACTGGATCACCAAAAGGACCATTTGAAATACTTGATACAGTTGGACTTAAAACAGCGTATGATATTGTATTAATGTATGTTAAAATTCCTAAATTTCTAGCACCGTATAACTTTAAAGGTATGGAAAAGTTACTTAAAAATTATATTGATGAAGGAAAGCTCGGTAAGTCTAGCGGGGAAGGATTTTATAAATATTAATGTATATATGGTTTTATGAAACCCCATCTGGTTTTGATAATATGGTTATGACATCAGACGGAAAATACTTAACAGCTTTAGTATTTCAAAATTCTAATGATATAGAAAAAATAGAAAAAAATGCAAAAGAAGAATGTTTAGATATCTTTAAAGAAACAAGTAATTGGTTAGATTTATATTTTGAAGGCAAAATACCTGATTTTATACCTTCATATAAATTAGAAAATTTGAGTAGATTTACTTTAGAAGTAATAGAGTATATAAAGAAAATTCCATATGGCAAAGTAATAAGTTATGGTGATATAGCAAAATGTATTGCTAAAAAGAAAAATATAAAAAGAATGTCTGCTCAAGCTGTTGGCGGTGCAGTGGGTAGAAATCCAATTTGCATTATAATTCCTTGTCATAGGGTTATGGGTGCAAATAATAAAATTACTGGTTATGGTGGTGGCATAAACAATAAAATTAAATTACTAGAAAAGGAAGGTTATTATGAATACAAGAAATAGAATAATAATGATAATACTATCTGCAGTGATGGCAATAGTTGCAGTTATTGGAGTACGTTTAAAAAATAATGAAAATGAAATAAGTGAAGATGTGCTAAGTGGTAAAACTTTAGTTGTTTATTTTTCAGCTCAAAATCATACTAAAAATTTAGCAGAGAGAATAGCAAAAAAACTTGATGCCGATATGTTTGAAATAGTGCCCCAAGAAAAATATACAGATGAAGACTTAGATTATAATGATAAAAATTCAAGGGTTTCTAAAGAGCATGATGATGAAGCAAAAAGACATATTTTACTTGAAAAAGTGGTTCCAGATAACTTTGATAGTTATGAAAATGTTATTATAGCTTATCCAATTTGGTGGGGAATAGCGGCCTATCCAGTATCAAGTTTTGTAATGGGTAATACTTTTGATAATAAAAATATTTATCCTGTATGTACTTCAGCATCTAGTGGTTTAGGTGATAGTGCTAAAAATTTAAAATCTATATCAAGCGGAGGAACATGGCATGAAGGATATCGTTTTTCTGAGAATGCCACAAGTAGTGATATAGATATTTGGCTAAAAACAATTAGTAAATGAAAAACTAATTGTTTTTTTGAAACTTTTTTAGAAAATTATGACACTTTATATGCGAGGTGATAAAAATGACTAGTCAAAAAGCCTTAGAAAAGTTTGATGAAGTTTATAATGAAAGTTATAGGGATATTTCTAGATATGTAGTAGTAAGTAGTAATAATATTGGCGATGTTCAAGATATACTTCAAAATATTTATCTTGAAGTATATAAAAATATTGGTAAAGTTAAAGATAAAAACTATGTATTTGGGATAGCAAAAAATGTTATGAAAAAATATTATAGGTTTAAATTTATGAAAAAAAGCGATGAAGTACTTCATGATAATATTAGCGATAACATTAATTTGGAAAAAAGTGTAATGGAAAAGTTTGATACAGAATTAGTTTGGAATTATTTAAAAAAGAAAGGCGGAAATGTATCTAAAATAATGTATCTTTATTATTATGAAGATTTTACTATCAAACAAATAGCTGATACTTTAAATTTAACTGAGTCAAATGTTAAAAATTATATTTATAGAACTTTAAAAGAGTTAAGGAGGATAAGTAATGACTAAAAAAGTTTTAAAAGATATTTTTGATGAAAAAATAAATAAAGAAGATGTTTATAGGTATGTAACAAATAAGAAAAAAAATAATTATTATGGTGTGCTTAAATATTCAGTTTTAATTATTATATGCATTGGAATAGTGTTATTTAAATTTAAAACCAATGTTTTTAAAGAAAATAATACTTATGATGATAATATTTATATTAATGAAGTAAAGACATTTGGAAATAATGATATTGATGTAACAATAATGAATATTAATGAGTCTACGAATATTTATTTTAGTGATGATTTAGAAGAGGCTTATCCATTTTTAAAAAGAAGTAAAAGTCTTTATGAAAATGACGATGAAATATTAAAAAATTATGAAACTGATATTTATTTTGTTATTACTGAAAATGAGGATGAAAATCCATTTAGTAAAATTCATAATCTTATTTATGCTTATAAAAATAAGGATGAAAAAGGAAAAATTACAGTATCTTTTGATAAAGATAAAAAACCACTTCGTGATTATTTCTTTGAAACTAAAAGTAGTAAACAATCAAGTATTAAAAATAAGAAAGTAACTATTTATAAATATGAAAATACATATTTTACTGAGTTTCATGATAATGGTATATATTATGATATTGAAAGTACTAATGTAAGTTTTGAAGATTTTAAATATATTTTAGATATAGTAATTGAATAATTTACAAATTTCACATAATTACCATAGAAAAATACTTAAAAATGTTATATAATGTTCTTGTGTGGTGATAATATGTTCCAAAGTGAATTAAATTATAAAGAATATTTAAATAAACTAAAGAAAAATGAACTTATAAATATAATAAATGATTATAATAAATTATGTGATATATACGGTTATAAAAAAATAGAAGATACAAAAAGTAAAAAAGATGTACTTATAGATTTAATTGATAATGTTAAAGAAAATTATGCTAAAGGAATAATAATGTCTTTAGATAAAAGGGATTATTTAGCATTAAAAGAAATGGTTAAAAAAAGCTCTATGGAAAGTTTAAATAATAATAGAGCTTTAATAAACTTTTTAAAAAGCAAGTATATTTTATTATTAAATGATACTTTAGAAATACCAAAGGATATAAAATTAAATGAAATACTTAAAGATAAAGCAGTTCAAAAACATATTGGTTATTGGACTAATGTTTATGGTTTTGTAGATGGCATTATTATTGCTTATGGAGTTGTAGATATTTCTTACTTTAATGAATTAATTAATGATGTAAAAGAAAAAGATAATATATTTAAAATGATTAATTTTTATTATAAAAAAGATTATGTTGTAACAGAAGATAGACTTATAAGTAATAAACTTAGCAATAAGAAAAGAATTGACAAATATTTTAAAGACAAAAATTATAAAAAGTTTACAACCAAAGAATATATTGCTTTAGGTAGAAGTTTGTATCATCATAATATTAAATCTTATAAGAAATTTATTAAAATGCTTAAAAATTATTATGTATTTAAGAAAAATGATATAGAGTTTGTAGATGTTAATATTGTCATTCCTTATTTATATAATAAAATAAATGAAGAAGATATAGCTAAAAATACTTTAGAAGAAACAGTTGTCAGATTATTTGAATTTAAAGGAGATAAACTTAAAGAAAAGATGCTTACTGAAATAATTAAAATAAGAAATGAATTTCCTTTATGGGAACTTCGTGGATTTAGTAAAGCAGAAGGGAACGAGAAATGAAAAAGAATGGATATACAGTAATTGAATTAGTTGTGGTTTTAGCAGTATTTAGTGTAGGTTATTTTGCTGCTACATGGATTATTTCCGGTAAAGTTAATGTTAATTTTGAAGAAGAACTATATGAAGAAAAAATATCTGCAATTGAAAAACAAGCAAGCATTTATGCTATGACTGATGAAAGTTTATTTGAAAAAGATAAAGTTGCTTATCTAACTGTTGGTGATTTAGTTGAAAAAAATGCTATTATATCTAATGAAAATGGAAAAGTTAATGATCCTAGAAATGAAGAAAAAGATTTAAATGATATTAAAATTAAATTAACTAAAGATAATGATAAAGTGACTGCGGTTGTGTTAAATTAATTAGAAGTGTAAAATTTGTGTCAAATTTTGTCGATTTGCTTGATTAATGTTAATAATGTGAGTATCATATTAATGAAAAGGGAGAGTGAATGTTATGTTATATCCATCAATAGATAAACTATTAAACATCGTAGATTCTAAGTACAAATTAGTTCATGTAGCTTCAAAAAGAAGTAAGCAAATGCTTGAAAATAATCACTATCAAATGAAGGAAGCTGATTATAAAAATAAGAAACCTTTAGGTAGAGCACTTGAAGAAGTTGAAGCTGGATTAATAAAAATTGTAGAAGATGTGCAAAAATAGCTTGATTATTTTATCGATATATGATAAAATAATTTTGTTCCTGGGGAATTAGCTCAGTTGGCTAGAGCACCACGCTTGCACCGTGGGGGTCGCGGGTTCGAGTCCCACATTCTCCACCAGAAGGAATTCAAAGCCTGTATTTACGGGCTTTTTATTTTGCTCAAAAATAAAAATATACACTTTTTTATACAACTCACGGTAAAATTGCGGTAATTAATTTTATGTATTTTTATTTATTTTGTGGTAAAATTATGATGGGTGTTAAATATGTATATAAAAAATGGCAATAATGTAAATGAATATTTTATAGTAGATAATGAGAAAATAGTTTTATCATATTTGAAATTTGAAAAAGACAAAGACATTTATATCGGAGTTGGTGAAATTTCTTTATCTGAAGAAGAACTTTTTAAAATAATTGAATATTTAAAAGAAAATGTTCTAGAAGAGGGCTCATACATAAATGTTACAGATGATTCATTGATGGACTTATTTGATAGAAAATATCAAGCTGTAGAAATTAGTTTAAATAAAAGTACATCTAAAAAATTAGATGAAATTGTTTTGGAAGAAAAAAATATTTTAATTGATAATATGAATATTAAATATTATGTTGCAGATTATAACGCATATTGTAATTTTGCAAAGCAAAATATAAATAGTAATGAAATAATAGAAAAAGTAGATGAACTATTTAAAAATAAATCTTACATAGATATGATTATATTACCTGAAAATTTAGAATTTGTTAAAGTGTTTGGTTATGACGTTTGGAGTAAGAAATATATTGTTAATTAGTGGTATTTTTGGTAAAATAGTAACAGGTGTTGGAAATGAAAAACGAAAATATTAGAAATTTTTCAATTATTGCTCATATAGATCATGGTAAGAGTACTTTAGCAGATAGACTTTTGGAACTTACTGGTGCAGTTTCTAAAAGAGAAATGAAAGAGCAAATTCTTGATAATATGGATTTGGAAAGAGAAAGAGGTATAACAATTAAGCTTAATGCTGTGAAGTTAAATTATCATTATAAAAATGAAGATTATGTTATAAACTTAATTGATACTCCAGGTCATGTTGACTTTTCTTATGAGGTTTCAAGAAGTTTAGCAGCTTGTGAAGGCGCTATTTTAGTTGTTGATGCTGCTCAAGGTATTGAAGCTCAAACACTAGCTAATTTATACCTTGCTATGGAACAAGATTTAACTATTATTCCTGTTATAAATAAAATAGATTTACCAAATGCTGATATTCCAAGAGTAAAAAAAGAACTTGTGGAAGTTTTAGGTTTTAACGAAGAAGATATTATTTTGTGTAGTGCTAAAACAGGTGAAGGTGTTGAAGAAATACTTCATGCTGTTGTTGAAAAGGTGCCTGGACCTAATATTGATATAAATAAACCTACGCGAGCTTTAATATTTGACTCATATTTTGATCCTTATCGTGGGGTTGTTTTACTAGTTAAACTTGTTGATGGAAAAATAAATGTTGGTGATACCATAAAAATGATGGCTAGTAAAAGTACTTTTGAAGTTGTAGAACTTGGAGTTCATACACCAAAAGAGGAAAAATATAATGAACTTAAAAGTGGTGAAGTTGGATATATAGCAGCATCAATTAAAGATATAAGTACAGTATCTGTTGGTGATACAATTACAGTTGTGGGCCGTGAAGCAAATGAAGCAATCAAAGGCTACAAGAAGATGAAGCCAATGGTATTTTCAGGCATATTTCCAACTGAACCAAACAGATACGAAGAATTAAAAGAAGCACTTATTAAACTCAAATTAAATGATGCGGCATTAACGTTTGAACCTGAAACAAGTGAAGCTTTAGGTTTTGGTTTTAGAATTGGTTTTTTAGGATTACTTCATATGGATGTAATAATAACTCGTATTGAGAGAGAATTTAATATTGGTATTATTGCTACTAGTCCAAGTGTTGTTTATGAGGTTACCCTTACTGATGGAAGTAAAGTAGATGTTGATGCTCCATCAAAAATGCCAGAAAAAACAAAAATTAGTTATATTGAAGAACCTTATATTTATACAAATATAATTGCTCCATCTGAATATATTGGGGCAATTATGGAACTTTGTCAAAATAAGCGTGGTATATATAAGTCAGTTGATTATATTGATGCAACAAGAATTGATGTTCACTATGAAATACCGCTATCAGAAATCGTTTATGATTTTTATGATAGATTAAAAAGCACAACAAAGGGATATGCTTCATTTGATTATGAATTATGTGGATATAAAGAAAGTAGTTTAGTTAAAATGGATATTTTGCTTAATGGTGAAATTGTAGATGCCTTAAGTGTAATTATTCATAAAGATTTTGCTTACTCTAAGGGAAGAGCAATTGTTAAGAAGTTACGTGAACTTATTCCAAGACAAATGTTTCAAATACCAATTCAAGCAAGTATTGGTTCTAAAGTTATTGCTAGAGAAAATATTAGTGCTTTAAAAAAGAATGTTTTAGCTAAATGTTATGGCGGAGACGTTTCTCGAAAAAGAAAACTACTTGAAAAGCAAAAGGAAGGAAAGAAAAGAATGAAGATGGTTGGTACTGTTGAAGTTCCTCAAGAAGCATTCTTAGCAGTTTTAGGTGATGAATAATGAGTGAAGAAGAAAAGAAAATGTTTTTATTAAAGCAAGCTGATATGTATTTAAGTGGTATGTCATATAGACAAATTGCTAAAGTTGTTGGTCAATCTTATGTTACAGTTCGTGATAATCTTACAGTAAAAATTAGATATATTGCTCCAAATAAATACATGGAAGTTATGGAAAAAATTGAAGAAAATAAAGAAAAGTCAATTGAGGATGCATCAGTTAGAGAACGTGTTTTAGAAGCTTATAGACTTTTGACAACAGAAAATAAAACTGTTATAGAAATTGCTGATATTTTGGGCACTACTGAGTTTACAATTTATAGAGATTTAACTAATAGATTAAATGAACTTAATAATATAGTTCCGGAAATTGTTACAGAAGAAATGTTAAGAAAAGTAGGAATATTATTTAAAGAACATAGTCATCATGGATATTTTGACTTTGAAAGTTTATTTGATGAACAAGCAAATGCTGAACAAAGAGGGTTATAATGGCATCTTCAGTTTATATTCATATTCCATTTTGTAAGAAAATATGTTCTTATTGTGATTTTTGTAAATTTATTTATAATGAGAAATGGGTTTATGCTTATTTAAAAACTTTGAAAGCTGAAATTAAAGATAGATATATGGGTGATGAAATAAAAACTATATATATTGGGGGAGGAACTCCAAGTAGTCTTGCTTTTCATGAAATTAAAAGTTTACTTGAAATGACTAAAGTTTTTAATATGAGAAATTTATTAGAATTTACTTTTGAATGTAATCTTGAAGATATTAATGAACAACTTTTATTACTTTTAAAAAGCTATGGTGTAAATAGACTTAGTATAGGCATTGAATCATTTGATGAGAATAAACTTAAATTTATGGAAAGAAAAGCAGATTTTAAAGATGCTGAAGCAAAAATTAAATTATGTAGAAAGCTCGGGTTTAATAATATTAATTTGGATTTAATGTATGCAATACCTGGTGAAACTCTAAAAGCGTTAAAAAAAGATTTAAATATGTTTTTAAAACTAGAGCCTGAACATATAAGTACGTATAGTTTAATTTTAGAAGAACACACTAAAGCTTATGTTAATAAAATTACTGTTATGGAAGAAGAACTTGATTATGAAATGTATAAATATATTGAAAATAAATTAAGTGGGTCTCATCACTATGAAGTTAGTAATTTTGCTAAAAAAGGTTTTGAAAGTATTCATAACTTAGTATATTGGAATAATGAAGAATATTACGGATTTGGGTTGGGAGCTTCTGGTTATTTAGATAAAATAAGATATACGAATACTAAAACTCTAAAAAATTATTTACTCGGAAATTACGTCGAAGACAGAGAAATTATTGGTGAAAAAGAAAATATGGATTATGAAATAATGCTAGGTTTAAGAAAAATAGATGGAATAAATTTAACAGATTTTAAAAATAAGTTTGGTAAAAAACTTGAAGAAGTTTATAATGTGAAACCACTATTAAAAAGTAAAGAATTAATAAAGAAAAAAGATTATATTTTTATTAATCCAATTTATATTTATGTAATGAATGAAATACTTTTGAAAATAATTTGATATTTTTTGAGCACACTATCTATGGGAAGTGATAGTGTGCTTTTAGATTTGAAAATATTAAATGGAAATATGTTTTTAAAGTTTGATAAGTATGTAAATAATTATACAGTTAATGTCGCAAGTGATGTAGATACATTAGAAATAGAATATAAAATTAGGGATACTGATGAAATTAAAATTGTAAATAATGAGATTTTAAATTATGGACTTAATTATGTCTTTTTGGAAGTAACAAGTGAAGAAGAAAAAAATGTTTATACCTTAGAGGTTTATAAAGAAAAGATAGAAAATGTTATGAAATATGAAGATGTTTTAGTAGCTAAAAGTGATAAAGAAGCAAATGAGAATATGCCTTATATAATATCATTTGTATGCTTGGTAGTAATTTTGTTTTTCTTTGTTGTCATATTTCATCGAAAAAAGTTGAAATAGAATAAACTTTACATTTGTTTACATAATGTATATATTTAAAAAATAAAAATATTTTTATAATTATTATTAGATATTTCTGTGCAAATTTTAGCCACAGAAATTTTTTTGCAAAAAAGTTTAAAAAATAAGGGGGAAAAATTGGTCCATTTAGGAAATATATAAAGTGAAGGGAGAAATTAGAATGAAGATTGTTAGACAACAAGATGAAAAAGATTGTGGAGTTTGCTCTTTATTATCTATAATTAGATATTATAAAGGTAATGTTCCTCTTGAACAATTAAGGTTAGATGCTAGAACTAATAATGAGGGGACTACTGCTCTTAATTTAGTTCTTGCAAGTCAAAAATATGGATTTGATGCTGTTGGAATGAAAGTAGAAAATTTAAATGATATTAAAAGATTACCTGCCATTGCTCATTTGAATTTGAAAAAAGGATATAGTCATTATGTAGTTATTGAGAAAGTCACTAAAGACAAAATTATATTAATGGATCCGGCGAAAGGTAAGGTGGTAAAGTTTCTTTGGGAGTTTCAAAAAGAATGGAGTGGTGTGGTTTTAATTTTTTATCCTAAGCAAAAAATAATGGTTTTAAAAAATGATGTAACATTATTTACAATATTTAAAAAAGTTTTTATTTCTGAAAAGAACTTGATTAAAATTATTGTTTTAGTTAGTTTTCTTTTAACAATTTTTACAATAGCTTTAGGTTATTACTTTCAAATGTTTAATTCTCTCTATTTAAATAAGTATCCAATAAACTATTTGAAAGTATTGGTTCTTGTTTTTGCAATATTTACTTGCTTTAAGCTTTTTCTTACTTATTATCGTAGTTATTTAGAAAATCATTTAAATAAAAATATTGATTGTTTGATTACATCTGATTTTCTAAAACATTTATTTAATCTCCCTTTAAATGTTATTACTTCTAGAAAATCTGGAGAAATACTTTCAAGAGTAAATGAACTTACAAGTATTAAAGGTTTAATTACGGAGATCTTTATTACTTATACTTTAGATTTTTTAATAGTAGTAATAACAACATTTCTATTAATAAGAATAAGTAGTAAATTATTTTTAATACTTTTTCTAACAACTATTTTTTACTTATTTGTAGGAATTATAACTAAAAAAAGTATTTTTGAAAAAGCATATCAGAATATATCAATTGAATCAGAATTTAATAATACTGTTTTAGAAAATATCAAAATGATTAATAGTATTAAAAATTTGGATGCTGTTGATGGCACTTTAAATAAGATAGAAAGAAAATTAACTCACTATTTATATGACACTTATAAAGTTAATACTATTTTAAATAAAATAAATATATTTAAAGTATCTTGCTATGAAATAGGCTTTTTTCTCATAAATACTTTTGGGTTTTACTTTGTTTATAAAGGTATTATCAATATGATTGATTTGATTACTTTTAATGCTTTACTTAATCTTTATTTTGAACCATTAAAAAATATTGTGGATTCCATACCTAAATATAGTTTTATGAAGGCTAGTATTACTAAAATTAATGACTTTTTAGGTGTTCGTGCGGAAATATTAGGTGAAGAAGCTTCAACTGATGGTTATGATATATCAATAAATAATTTAAATTATTCTTATAATAAATATCAAAATGTTTTAAAAAGTGTAAACTTAAATATTAAAGAAGGCGAGTTTGTTCTTTTACAAGGTGCATCTGGTTCAGGTAAATCAACATTATGTAGTATTTTAAATAAGTATATAACTGATTATACTGGTGATATATTATTTGGCACTATGAATTATAAAGATTTAAGTATAAAAACTATTCGAGATAATATTGTTTATGTTGGTCAAAATGAGAATATATTTACTGGTTCTATTAAAGAAAATATTACTTTTGGTAATAAAGTATCTGATTTGAACTTTGATAAAATTTGCAAAATTTGTAAAGTTGATGATGTTGCAAATAAAAAAACTTTTAGATATGAAAGTTTAATTGGAAGCGATGAAGGTAATATTTCTGGAGGAGAAAAGCAGAGAATTATTTTAGCTAGAGCTGTGCTAAAAGACTTTAATGTTTTAATTCTTGATGAAGCTTTAAGTGAAGTTGATATAAAGTTAGAATTGGAAATTTTGAAAAGTATTCGAGAAAATTATAAAGATAAAACTATAATTTATATTTCACATAAAAAATATTCAAATATATTTGATAAAGTTATTAATATGGAGGCTGTATGAACTATTTAGATTTAATTAATATAAAATATTCATGTAAAAAAGGATTATTTGTTTTAACTACTGTCTTTATAATTGTTTTAGTATATGTTTTAAATTTAAACATGTATGAAAGTTTTAATACCTATGGTTATGTACAAGATGAATTATTAAATATTAAAATATCTATACAAACCCCTGATATGTTAACCAATTTAAAGTATGTAAAAATAGGAAGTAACAATTATAAAACGGAAATTAAAGAAATAAGTGATGTATTACTTGATGAAGAAAATCTTATTAATTATCAAATGGTTAAACTTAAAATAGATGAAAGATTAAATGATAATCAAGTATTTAAAATAGGTATTTTTTATAACGAAGAAAAAGTATATAAAAAAATTTTAAAAATGTTATTTTAGGAGGTAAATATGGAAATATTAAGTAATGAAAAAATGAATAGTATTAATGGTGGAGGAAGGTCAATTTGGTTTATAATTGGTGGTATTGGAACCTTTTTATTAGGGTTCTTAAACGGATTTGTAAATCCTAAAAAATGTAACTAAGGAGGAAAATTATGATATTAAAAAATGAAGAGTTAGCTGTTATTGATGGTGGAGGATTCACTGCAACGTTTTTCAATTCTATTGCTAGACTTGGTAAAACAATATATGATATTGGTTATGAAGTAGGTTCATCTGTTAGAAGATTGCTTGGAAGAACTTTATGTAAAATCTAAAAAGGCTTATGCCTTTTTGGTACAGATTGGTATTTGTCTTTGGATGAAGATAGAGAATTTAAATAAGAAAAAAGTAATATTTGTGGTAAATACTAGCATAACTTTGCGAAAATAGTGCAAAATTTGAAGAAAAATGTTGATAATGCTTAAACCTGATGTTATAATATTTATTGTAACAAGAAGGGAGGGAATGAATTTGACAAAGGTAGTTGTGCAAAATGGTAATGTTGATTTAGCATTAAAAAAGTTTAAAGCAAAAGTTGCAAGAAGTGGAGTCCCTTCTGAAATAAAGAAAAGAAAACATTATGAAAAACCAGGCGTTAGAAGAAGAAATGAAATAAAAGAAGGAATTAAAAACTCTCATAAAAGAAATCGAGGCTAATTATGTACGAAAAAATTAATGAAGATTTAAAAAATGCAATGAAAAGCAAAGATACTTTTAAATTATCTGTGCTTAGAATGCTTAAAAGTGCTTTACAATTAGAACAAATATCTAAAAAACATGAGCTAGATGATAATGAAATAGCTGCTGTTTTAAAAAAACAAGTTAAAGTAAGAAAAGATTCTTTGGAAGAATATAAGAAATATAATAAAGAAGATGAAGTTGAAAAACTAGAAAAAGAAATATCTGTATTATCTGTTTATTTACCTGAAGAATTAAGTGAAGAAGAAATAGAAAAAATAGTTTTATCAGCTATAGATGAAATTAAACCTACAAGTATGAAGGACATGGGACTTGTAATGAAAAAAGTTGGTGAGCTTCTAGTAGGTAAAAATGCTGATATGTCATTAGTTAGTAAACTTGTTAAAGAAAAAATAATGTCAAATTAAAAATAATCATACGGGTTAAAATCGTATGATTATTTTTTTATTATTTATTTGATAGTTTCTTTATACTAAACAATAAAATAAATATTATTATAAAACCACCGCATACATAAGGAAAAATATTGTATAAAATCATGGCATTATAAAAATTGTTAGAAAAATAAGTATTTACTAAATAAAGAATTCCAAAAGACATTAAAAATGGCACTATATTGTTTTTTATATTTAATGTTTCTTTTATTTTAAGAATAAATATACTTAAAGAAATAAATAAATCAAAGAACCAATTGATACATATAAAGTTTTCTATATTTTCAATAAATTTAAAGAACCTAATTCTCCTTAGTATTGTATATTCAGGGTAACTATATACATTTATCATTTCTCCCAGAATTAGACTAATTGTGAATGCTACCATAATTAAAGTACATGAAGAAAGTAAATAATATTTTAAACTAGATTTAAATTCTAGTTTTTCATTTATCAAGGTAAATATTGGACTTGTTGATATTACGGCATATATTAGTGATGCTTTAAATATTGAGGTTGTTTTAACAGCTAAAATAGGAAATAAATTGTCATAATGAAATTCATTAGTTAAAAGAAGTGTTTTTAAAACAATTATAAATAGACTAAAAAATATTAAAACAAATGCTACATTATAAATACCTTTTATTTTTTTTGACGCAAGGAATGATGCCAAAATTAAAAATGGTAAACAGGATATAAGTGATGGAGTAAATGTTAGAAAATACGAATATAAGAATCCAGATAGAATAACAAATAAAATAAGTAAATTAAATAAAATATAAATTAAGAATATAAGTTTTATAATAATATTTAAAAATGTATTTTTCTTGATATATTCTTTGAATGGAACATCTGAAGAAACTTTATTTATTAAGAAAAGTATTATAATTCCAATTAAGGTTCCTAGAATAAATGCTATACAGGTATCTGTGTTACTCAGCTCACAAATTCTAGCAAAACCACCACCTAGAAATAGAAAGTGAGCTAAAAAGTAAATGAATAAATTAGTATTTTTTTTCATGATGCTTTTTCCACCTCGTATATTAATCCTTTTTTGTTTATATAAAAATTAATATTAGATTTTATGTCTAGTTTTTGCCAATATTCTTTATCTTTTTTTCTTGTTTTTTTATAATATTTTTCTGTGATTCCTAAAATATCGCTGCCACTTTCTTGTATAGTTTTTATAAATTCTTGTAATTGTTCATTTAATAATTCACTAAAGTTATTATCTAATTTTTCTAAATTGTCTTTATTTCTAATATTAAAATTGGGATCATTATCAAGTATTCTTCCCATTAAATTACCTTTAATATTTATAACTCCATTTTCTATAGAACTATCTAGTTTTCCATTATTTATAGCAACTGTAAAATCTAAATTGTCATACTTTATTGTAAAAGTGGGTCTATCAAATTCATTTCTTAAAAGATTATATAGTTTTACATAATCATTATTTAATGTTTCTTTGTAATCATAGTCTTTAAATATTATCATGCCATTTATTATAAATTCTGTTTCTTTTAAATCTATATTAGAAAAACAAGTGTCTATTCCAAATGTTGTTACTTCTTCAACTATTTCATCAAATTTTTTTAGTACATTTGTATTTGAAGAATAACTTACATTTTCTAGTAAACTTGTTATGGCATTACTTGCAACAGGATTTTCATCTGTAGTATTATTAAGTAGCATATCTGGTTTTGTATTCATCGAAGATATAACATAGAAATTTTCCCTGAAATAGGTATTTCTTAAGAATAGGTCTATAATATTATCAAATTTGTTTTGAACTATGGTATCACTTAATACCATAAGTTTTATATGATTAAAAAGGGGTTGTTTAGCTAGTTTATCTGCAGCACTTTCAATGGCACTTGTTAAGGTATCACCTGAGCCAACTTTAGTGTAGGAAGTTATTTTTGATGAGTCTTTATCTATCTGATCATTTAAAAGCTCTAAAGTTATAATATATTTATCATTATCATAATCTACGCCGATAGCACTTATGATAGCTAAATTGTTTATTTCTTTGTAATCATAACAACTGGTGCAAGTAAAAAGTAAAATAATTAAAATTAGTATTTTTTTCATAAGTCCTCCGTTTGCTTAATAATATTTGTATGAGTAAATAAGGTACTTCTTCTTGTATCTTTCTTTAAAGATTTTTTTAGAACTGAATTATTAAAATATTCTTTATTATATGGAGATATTGGCGCAAAATATGGTTTATTAAATGATTTTGAGGTTGTCGTATATATTAGAAAATAAAATAGTCCTAAAGTTATTCCGTATAAACCAAATAATCCTGATAATAAGATAAAAATGGCTCGAAAATATCTTAAAGCGTTATTTATTTCGAACGTGGTAAATGTTAGACTTGAAATAAATGTTACGGCAATAACAATAATGGTAATCGGGGAGGCAATGCCTGCTGAAACTGATGCTTCACCTAAAACTATAGCTCCAAGTATGGATATAGCTGAACCATAACTTGATGGAAATCTTAAGTCACTTTCTTTTAAAATTTCACAAACAAAGAGCATAATTAAAGTTTCAATAATAGTAGGAAATGGTACACCACCACGCTCGATCGCAAAATTTAATAACAAATTAGTAGGTATTGTTTCTTGATTATAATTCATAACTGCGATATATATTGATGGAGCCATCATTGATATTAAAAAAGCACTAATACGAAGTATTTTAATAAAATTAATATTTTTACCTTTGTTATAATTATCTGTTCCTGGATTAATAAAATCTATGAAAAAAGCTGGAATTATTAAAACAAATGGAGTTGTATCTACCACAATAGCTATTTTACCTTCTAAAAGAGAGGTTGCAACAATATCAGGTCTTTCTGTTTGCATGTAAGTTGGGTATACACTTTTATTTTCATCTTCAAGTAAAAATCCAATAGATGAAGAGTCAACAATTCCATCAATATCAATAGTGTCAATTTTTTCTAAAATATTATCTACTAGGTTTTTATCTGCTATATCTTCAAAATAAAGAACACTTATATTAGTTAATGTTTTTCTACCAATTGTTCTATTTTCAGTTTTTAAGGTGCTGGATTTAATTCTTCTTTTAATAAGTCCAATATTTATTTGAATATTTTCTGTAAATGCGTCTTTTGGTCCATTAATAGATGATTCAACTTGGCTATCTGATACAGCTCTATTAATATCAGCTCTTGTTTCAATTGCTAGTATTTTATTATCTATTATTACTAAACTAAAGCCATTTGTTAGGTAAAATTCACATTTATCTGTATTTTTAATTTCTAAAGTATTCGGAGCAGCAATAAATGAAGCTATATTACCTTTCGTAATATTGTCTTTTTTTAAAATTAAATTTTTTAAGATATAATCGTTTACTTTATTACTACTTGAAACAGTTTCTAAATATGCAATATAGATTTTTTTAAATATATTGATAGTAATACTTTTAATTACTAAGTCAGGACTTTTATTAAATTCGTTTTGAAGCCTATTTATAATTTTATTCACCTAAATCACCATTTATAATATTTACCAAATAGTGGTATTTATGCTAAAATGTTGTTAGTGATGTTTATGAAAGTTGAAATTTTAAGATTTGATGATTTTGGAAGAGGCATTTGCTATGTAGATGATAAAGTTACTTTTGTACCATTTAGTATCCCCGGAGATGTTTTAGAAATTGAAATAACCAAAGAAAAGAAAAACTATAATGAAGGTAAAATAGTTAAAATAATAAAACCTTCAAAAAATAGGGTAGTTCCACCGTGCCCATATTTTGGTGGATGTGGAGGATGCAGTTATCAAATGCTTCGTTATGATGAAAATCTTTTAGAAAAACAAAATAATGTAATAAATTATTTTAAAAAGAATGGTCTTTTGATAAATCCAAGTATAATAAAAAATGATAGACCTTATAATTATAGAAATAAAATTACCTTAAAAATAGTAAATAGAAAAATAGGTTATTTTAAAAATAATAGTCATGAAATCGTAGAAATTAATAAGTGCCTTCTTGCAGAAAATAAAATAAATGAAGTAATTAAGTTAATACCTAGTTTAAATATTATAAATGGTGAAGTTATTATAAAAAGTAGTTATAAAGATGAAGTTCTTATAATAATTAGTACAAATGATAATGTAGAGATATCCAAAATTAAAGATATAAAAAATTTAAAAGGGATTATTTTAAATAATAAAACTATTTATAAAGATAACTATTTTATCGAAGAAGTAAATGATATTAAATATAATGTGGCTTATGATGCTTTTTTTCAAGTAAATAGATTAGTATGTGCTAAAATGTTTAAATTAGCTCAAGATTTTGTAAATGAAGGTGATATTGTTTTAGATTTGTATTCAGGAGTTGGAACATTGAGTCTCAGTGCTGCTAGGAAAGCTAAAGAAGTTGTAGGAGTTGAAATAAATAAAAATGCTGTAGATAATGCAAATTCAAATGCTAAACTTAATAATTTAACTAATGCTTTATTTATTTATAGTGATGCAGGAGATATTAAAAATTTAGATATAAACTTTAATAAATTAATTGTTGATCCCCCAAGAGCTGGTTTAAGCGAAGATACTATTAATTTTATAAATAAGCGATTACCAGAAGAAATAATGTATATTTCATGTGATTATCATACGCAAGTAAGAGATTTGAAATTACTTGATGATTATGAAATAATAGATTCATATGTTTGTGATTTATTTTCTTATACTTATCATGTTGAAAGTATTGTTAGTTTAAAATTTAAAAGTATTAGATAATTGTTAAAAGGCAATACTCCAATTCTTTTAATAGAAAAAAATATATATTAAAAAATATAATAAATTTTATTAAACATGAATATCATGTATCAAAAGCAACTAAGCTTATAACTAAAAAAGAGAAAATTGATATATTACGTTAATTTTAAATGCTTATTTTGAAAAAAATAAGTGTTTTTTTATGAAAAAATTAACTTTTTTGAGATGTTCGACAAAAAGCAACAAATATCGCATTTTAAATGTGCTTTAATATACATTCGAAGGAGGTATATTATGCCAAAATAAATATTTAACAAAAGATTAAAGGGGAAATAAGAAAGATGAGGTTATTATGAAAGAAAAAAGGTTTGGAAGTAATTGTATATATCCAAGTATTTTTAAAGATTACTTTTTAGAGGCAATTAATGAAAGCGGATATAAAAACAAAGTAGTATATAAAGATTTAGATAACTTAGCAATAAATCTTTATAATATTAAAATAAATATGTATTCTGTTAATATATTCTTAAGTACTATATTTAAACATTATAAAAAAGCAAAATTTAATGTTTTACAAGTAAAAAAGGTATATCATACAAAAGATTATCAGTTATATAATGCTAAAATAGCCATAAATTATAAGGGCTCAAAGTGGCTTATGGATTTAGATGTTGGTAATGCTTTGAAAAAATTTCCTGATGGAATAGAAGAAGTATTAATACTTAAAACTCTAAAGAAAAGGATTATTATAAAGTCATATACTAAAGAGGAAAAACTTGCAGATTTATTTTATAAAATTACTAATAATTTAAATGTTAATGCTATTGATTTATATAATTTATATTTACTTTATTATGATGATATTAATGTTCATAATTTAGGTCTAGCTTTAGAAAACTTGTATAATAGTATTTCTAGTGAAACTGATTTTGATACTATTAATAAGAAAATAATTAAATTAAGTTTTAGTAAAAAGGTAAAAAGTAAATGGTTACTATTTAAAAATATAAATGAAAGTATAAATATTGAGTATGAAGATATAATATGTTCTCTTTATTTAATACTTCTTAAATTAAAAGAAAGAAAAATAAAAAAGCCTTAAAGGCTTACAATAAAGGGAATTATAAAAGATATAATCATTACAATAAAATATAATTTATAAAGATATGTTTGCCATGGAGATATAGTATTGTTGGGATTATTTTTTGATACATACATGTTTAGTTCATCATTTATTTTAGGTTTCCATAGTAGGTTATATTTTAATCTGTCGCTAGTACCATATTCTTCGTTATCAACTTTATACGCATAATGATAGTCATAAATATTTTTTTGATATGTTGTTCTATTTATAACATCAGTAACTTGACACTTTATTAAATCCATTTGTTTTATTCTAGTATGAATCATGATCCATTTGTAAAAACAAATGCCAGAAATTGAAAAGAAAATTATGAAAATTAATGCTATATCTTTAGCCATGTTTTATCACCTTAATATCATTTTACGATAAAATATTATTTTTGTCTATCTTTTTATTTAACTTTTTTATATTTTTTGGTAAAATGGATATGAATGGATGTGTTTTTATGAAACTAGAATTTAAATTAAGGTATAAAGATAATAAAACAATGGGAAGACTTGGTGAAATTACGTATAATGGTAAAACTTATGAAACTCCGATGTTTATGCCTGTTGGTACAAATGCAACAGTTAAGACTTTATCTCCGGAAGAATTAAAGAAAATTGGCTCTGGTATTGTTCTTGCTAATACTTATCATTTGTGGCTTAGACCGGGTGAGGATATTGTGGATAAAGCTGGTAAACTTCATAAGTTTATGAATTATGATGGCCCGATTTTAACAGACTCTGGTGGCTTTCAAGTTTTTTCTCTGGCTAAACCAAAGGATATAAGTGAAGAAGGAGTTAAGTTTAAAAATCACTTAAATGGTGATAATTTATTTTTAACTCCGGAAAAGTCAATAGAGATTCAAACTAAACTTGGTAGTGATATTATGATGAGTTTTGATGAATGTGTTAAATGGCCAAGTACTCATGAATATATGGAAAAAAGTGTAGAAAGAACTCTTAGATGGGCAGCTCGTGGTAAAGCTGTTAAAGAGGATAATGATCAATTATTATTTGGTATTGTTCAAGGGGGAGAATATCCAGATTTGAGACGACACTGTGCAGAAGAACTGGTTAAGATGAATTTTGATGGTTATTCTGTTGGAGGTACATCTGTGGGTGAAGATAAACCAACCATGTATAAAATGGTTGAATATTCAACTCCATATTTGCCAGAAGATAAACTTCGTTATCTAATGGGAGTTGGTGATCCAATAGATTTAATTGAAAATTCTATGCGTGGTATTGATATATTTGATTGCGTAAGTCCAACTAGACTAGCAAGACATGGTCATGCTTATACTAAATATGGTAAAATTAATTTAAAAAATAGTAAATATAAAGAAGATTTTACTCCAGTAGATAATTGTGATTGTTATGCTTGTAAAAACTATACTAAAGCTTATATCAGACATTTGATTACAGCAAATGAAACTTTCGGTGCTAGACTTTTGTCAATTCACAATATATATTTTTTACACCAAATTATGAAAAATATAAGAGAAAATATTAAAAATGGTACAATGGAAGAATATAGAGATGAATTCGTTAAAAATTATTACGGAGAAAAGCATGAATAAGTGGATTATTTCTGCAACAATTATTATAATATTTGGCTTAGTTATTGGTGTTACTTCATTTAAAGTAGTAGATAATCATAATGATAAATTACTTTTGGTGGAAGAAAAATATATCATTGAGGCAGCTAAAAAGTGTAAAATAGAAAAGGAATGTAATAACGATACTATTACATTAAAAGAACTATATGATTTAAAATATTTAGAAAAACAGGTAAATCCTGTTACCAAAGAGTATTATAGTGAAGATGCTTATGTTACTTTAAAAAATAATGAATACGTATTTATAAACTAGAGTGTTTTATTCACTCTTTTTATTTATGCCAAGAGATCCACCTAGAGTACTTGCTAATATTAAAACTAAATAGTAAATAAATGTGCTTAAACTAAATATATTTTTAGATGTAAATAAACTTATAATAATTAATACAAGTAAAAATAAACCACCAACTTTAAGTCCAGCTAGATAACCTTTATTACTTGCTTTCTTACCATTTTTAAGACCAAATATAAAGAATAAAATAATGTTAAATATAAATATTAAAAGGTTAGTTATCGTAGAGTTAACTCCGATTAAATTAAGTAAACTAGTAATAAAAACTAATGTTATTAAAAATAATGTATAATATCCTAGATATTTTAATAAATTTTTCAAAATATAATCACCTAATAAATACTATGTTTAAAAACCTTTCATTATTACCATAATATTATTGGTGATATTATGCAAATATTTACAGTATTATTTAGAACTATTTTCTTTTATTTTTTTGTTCTTATTGCTTATCGCATTATGGGCAAAAGAGAAATAGGGCAACTTGGAGTAATAGATTTAATTGTGTCTATACTAATCGCAGAACTAGTAGCTATTAGCATTGAAGAATTTAAACAACCTATGGCTTATACCGTTATACCTATTACTTGTTTAGTTATTCTTGAAGTTTTATTTGCATTTATTTCTATTAAATCAAGAAAGTTTAGAACCATATTTGATGGCAAACCATCTCTCATTATAGTAAATGGTAAAATAAATTATAAAGAAATGGTAAAACAAAGATACTCTTTAGATGATCTACTTGTTTCTTTAAGACAAAAAGAAATCAGAGATATAGATATGGTCGAATATGCGTTTTTAGAACCAAATGGAGAGTTGTCAGTATTTAAATATAACTTTTTTAAACTTAGAAGTCCTTATCCACAGGCTTTAATACTTGATGGACAGCTTCAAACTAAAGTCCTTAAATATATTAAAAAAACACCAGAATGGGTAGAAGAAGAACTATCAAAAAATAATTTATTTATAAAAGATATTTTTTATGCCTTTTATAAAAATAATAAAATATTTATTATTAAGAAAACAGATGTAAATTAATAATAGCACATAAAAATAAAATGACCATAAAATATAGTACATTATATAATGTTTAGATAGAATTAAGAAAGAGCTCTTTCTTTTTCTTTTTAAAAATGATATACTTAAGTAGTGATTAATATGAATTATTTAATAAGTGCTGAAAGTTATAGAATCATAGATGATGAAATTAAGAAAATGGTTAAAGGTAATAACTATATTCTTTTTAATGCAAATAGGTGTACAATTAAAGAAATAATTGAGGAAGCTTCTTATTTTAGTTTAGATGATAGTAAAAAATGGATTGTTGTATCAAATGCTGATTTTTTTGGTACTGGTAAAATAAGTGAAAGTGATAATGAACTTTTGAGTAAATATTTAGAAAATTCAAATGAAACTACTAATATTATTTTTACGACATTAAATGGAATTGATTTAAGAAAAAAGATTGTAAAAAGTATAAAAAACAAAGGTTCTATAATTAATATTCCCAAGATGGATAAAAGAAATATTAATAGTACTTTAACAAGTTATTTGAAAAACTATGATTATAGCATTGATTATAAAACACTTAATTATATAATGGATAATTCTTATAATAATTTAGATATAATGTTTAATGAACTTGATAAAATTATGATATATTATGGTTTTCCATGTACAATCAAATATAATGATGTATTAAATATAGTAGGGGAAGAAAAAACAAGTAATAATTTTGCTTTTGTAAATGCTGTAATTGAAAAAAATTTAAAATTATCTTTGAAAATACTTAAATCATTAAAAATATATAAAGTAGAACCAACTGTTTTGGTTTCACTTTTAGCTAGAGAATATCGTCTTATGTATTATGTTAAAAATTTATATAATAAAATGAGTATGAGTGATATTATGAGTTATCTTTCTCTAGCAGATTGGCAAATAAATAAATTCTATACAAATTCTAGTAAATTTTCTAACAAAGAACTACTCGGAAATTTAGTTAAATTATGTGATATAGATTTAAATATTAAAAAGGGTGTATATGATAAGGATATAAGCTTGTATGGCTTCTTAATGGATGCTTGTAGTTAGAAAAAGGAACTGATTTTCAGTTTCTTTTTCTTAATAATAATTTAGCAGTATTTTCTTTTTGACTTGCTAAGTCTTTGTAATTATCTTCATCAATTGGAAAACCAATATAAAGATTTTCATCTAATGTATTATTTGTTGTGGCAGCATTTATTTTATACATTAATTCTTCTTCAGTATCTACATTTCTTCCTTCATTTGCTAAATGTAAATTATATTTATTTAAATATTTGAATACTGGACATCTGAGTATGCCTTTTTCGTAACTATATCCTTGTAAAAGTGCTGAAACAATTTCATAATTTATATAATTTTCAAGTGTTTCTTTATCTTTTATTGAAAGCCAATTTGCTAAATTGCTTATTTGATTTACAGCATCAATTCTAGCCATTCTGCTACATAAGTCTATGGCAGTTGTTTTAAAATGCTCATGTAAATAAATAAGATAAGATGTAACATCATTGTGCTTTTTTGCTTTTTGACATATTTCATTACATACTTCTAGTATATAAGTTAAAACTTTTAAATTGTATATGTTTATAGTATCACTTTTATTAAAAAAGTTTTCTACAACTCTTTTTGTATCCATGCCACTTTTAATATATAATGTTTTGCTGTTTTCATCAAACATAGGTATTTCAAATAAAATGGCATTTTCACCAATGACGATATCATCAACTTCTCTTTGACATCTTCTTTTTTCAAGAATAATCTTAACAGCGGTTTTAATAAAATTTTCATCTGCTAATAATCCTTTTTTTTCATATTCTTTTAGTAATTTTAATAATTCATAATTTAATAATATTTCCATCCTTCACACTTCCTAGATTTGATTATATCACTTCTTAGAAAATCAGTAAATAAAAATACATAAAACTACTTAAATAAATTATAAATACGTGTTATAATCTACTTATAAGGAGATGCCAAGATGTACATACCACTTAAAGTAACAACTGATTATACATTATTAAAAAGTTTAATTAAAGTTCCAAATTTAATTAGTTTTTTAAGTGAAAAGAATATTGATACATGTGGAATATGTGATGAAAATTTATATGGCGTTCTTGAATTTTATTATGCTTGTAAGAAAAATAATATAAAACCAATTGTAGGTCTAGATGTAAAAATAGATGATTTAAATGTATATTTATATGCTATGAATTTTGATGGTTATAAAAATTTACTTAAGATTCATACTTTAAAAGAAAAAAATGAACTTATATTAGATGATTTAAGTGTATATAAAGATAGTATTTTGTGTATAGTGCCTTTTAAAAGTAAAGAGTTATTTGATAAATTAAAGTTTTTTAATAACCTTTATATAAGTTACAATAACTCTTTAGAAAGATTAAATGCTTTAACAATAACAAGTAATGTATTATATATAAATGATTTAAAAGCTTTAAAGAAAGATGATGTTTTATTTTTTGCATATCTTGATAAATTAAGAAAAGAAGAAGTAGGGATGTATGAACAAAATTATTATTTTGCTCCTGATATAGATTTGGGTAAGATAGATGAAGTAGTTAGTTTATTAAATTTGGAATTAAAGTTTAATAAAAAGTATATTCCTAAATATAAGGATGATATTGATTCATCAGAATTTTTACATAACTTATGTTTTAAAGGTCTAACTAAAAGATTAAATGGTAAAGTACCTGATATATATTTAAAAAGATTAAATTATGAACTAAAAATAATTAATGAAATGGGATTTGTAGATTATTTTTTAATTGTTTATGATTATGTTTTATATGCTAAAAGGCATGATATTTTAGTGGGACCAGGTCGGGGATCTGCGGCTGGGTCTTTGGTTAGTTATTCTATTGGTATAACTGAAATTGATCCTTTGAAGTATAATTTATTGTTTGAAAGATTTTTAAATCCCGAAAGAGTTACAATGCCTGATATCGATGTGGATTTTGATGCTTTAAAAAGAGAAGAAATAATTGAGTATGTCAGAAATAGATATGGTGATAAAAATGTAGCTTTAGGTCTTACTTTTACAACTTTAAAAAGTAAGTTAGTTCTTAGAGAAATTGGTAAATTATTAAAAATTAATGATACACTTCTTGATAATTTTATTAAATGTATAAATGGTAATATTTGTTTAAAAGATAATTTAACAAATGAAAATATTAAAAAGTATTTAAATAATTATAATGAACTTAAGAAGCTTTATAATATATCAATGCATTTAGAAGGTTTAAAGAAAAATACTTCAACTCATGCTGCAGGTGTAGTAATATCAAGTACTAATTTAGATGAAATAATACCTATTCATTATGAAAATAATACTTTAATTACTGGTGTAACAATGGATTATCTAGAAAGTATTGGACTCTTAAAAATGGACTTTTTAGCTCTTAAAAATTTAACTACCATAAAAAATATATTAGATGAAGTAGGCAAAGATGCTTTAAAAAATATCGATTTAAATGATAAAGCAGTACTAAATTTATTTTGCACTGGAAAAACTGAAGGAATATTTCAATTTGAAACAAGTCTTATGAGAAATTTAATTAGAAAACTAAAACCTAGTTCTTTTAATGACTTAGTAGCATCACTTGCTTTAGGAAGACCTGGTGCTTTAGAAGAAGCAGATGAATATATTGCAAGAAAAAATGGTAAGAAAGAAATTACTTATATTCATAAAGATTTAGAACCAATATTAAAAGATACTTATGGAATAATTTTATATCAAGAACAAATTATTGCTATTTTAGGTAAAATTGGTGGTTATTCTCTTGCAGAAGCTGATATTATAAGAAGAGCTATTTCTAAGAAAAAAGAAAGTGTTATTAATGCAGAAAAAGAAAAATTTATAAATGGTGCAATAGGTAAAGGCTATGATAGAAGTGTTGCAACTTTAATTTATGATTTGATAGTTAAATTTGCAAGTTATGGTTTTAATAAAGCTCATTCAGTTGCTTATGCTCGTATAAGTTATGATATGGCATATTTAAAAGTAAAATATCCAGAATACTTTATTATAGAAATGATTAATAATAAAGATAATGAAAAGTTTGCTAAATTAGTTTTGTTTTTAAAAAATAAAGGTATAAAACTTGAAAAACCAGATGTGAATTTAAGTCATAATAAGTTTTATATAAGTGGAAAAGAGTTAATAATGCCACTTTGGCAAATTAAAGGTATTCCAGAAAACTTGAGTGAGAAAATAATAGAAAATAGAAAAGATGGATACACTGATTTTTTTGACTTTGTTTGTAAGAATAAGAAAATCCTTAATGAAAATATTTTAAATACTTTAATTAATGCAGAAGCTCTTAGAAGTTTTAATTTAAATGAAAGAACTTTAGTGGAAAATATTGCCGTAGCCCTTAATTTTGCAGAAATAGATGATGAACTAATTAAGAGGCCTGTTATTATTGAATTAGATGATTATAGTGATGAAGTAAAAAGAAATAATGAACTAGAAAGCTTTGGCTATTTTATAACAAATCATCCTGCAAGTAAGTATCAAAATGTGATGAAACTTGAAATGCTAGAAAAATATTTATTTAAAAATATTAAGTGTGTTGTTTTAGTAAATAGGATAAGTAATATTAAAACTAAGAAAAATGAAAATATGGCATTTATTAGTGCCAGTGATGAAACAGGAACATGTGATTTTACTATTTTTCCTAAGAATATGAATTTAATAAATGATTTAAAAATAGGGGATTTAGTAGAGATTAATGGAAATGTTTCAAAAAGATTTGACAAAGTAAGTATAATCGTTAATAATATAAAGAAGGTGGTTTAAAATGAATGAAGAACTAAATAGATTTTTTAAAAGTATTTCTTTTGTTGATGAATTATTTAATGAAGCAAGTTTAGATAGAGTAGTTTTAAAGAAAAATGAAAATAAATTTTATGTATATATTAAAAATACAAATGTCTTACCAATAAATAATATAAATAGATTGTTTTTAAGTGCTTTAAGTGGTATTAATGGTGAGAAACCTTGTGAAATTATTATGAATTATGATAATGTTACACATGAAGATATAGTAAGTTATATAGATTATTTAATTGATGATATTATTTTAAAAAGACCATCTTTAATAAGTGTAAAAAAAAGTAATATTGAAGTAGTAAATGATACAATTTATTTCCATGTTTTAAATGATTTTGAGAAAAGTGATTTAATCCATGAAGGAACAGATTTATTAAATAATTTAAAAAGATATGGTCTTGGAGATTATAAACTTGAAGTAATTATTAGTGAAGATGAAAGAAAGAATCTTCAAGAAGAAATAGAACTTGAAAAACAAAGTGTAGTATCTAAAAAAGAAGAAAGCCCAGTTATACTTGGTGTACATAAAGATGGAGAAGTTACTAAATTAAATAATATTCTTGGTGAAATGAAAAATATCATAATTGAAGTTTATATTTTTGCTAAAGAAGTAGCAGAAAGACAAGGAAAAAAAGGACCAATCTTTATTATGAATTTGAAAGTATCAGATAAAACTGATAGTTATCCGATGAAAATTGTAAGATTTAATGAAGAAGAATTTGGTATTTTAAATAAAAAACTTAATGTTGGTTCATGGTATAGAATTCATGGACATATGGAAATGGATGAATATTTACATCAAATGGTAATTAATGCTCGAAATATTGAGATTATTCCATCAAAAGATTCTTCTGTTAAAGATGAAGAAGAAGAAAAGAGAGTTGAACTTCATGCACATACAATGATGAGTATGATGGATGGAGTAGTTCCAACTGCAACACTTGCTAAATTTGCTATGAAACTAGGCCATAAAGCTGTTGCTGTAACTGATCATAATTCACTTCAGGCTTATCCAGATATTTATAATGCTTTGGCTAAAGTTAATAAGGGAAAAGAAGATAAAGATAAGTTTAAAGCATTATATGGAGCAGAACTTAATATTGTTGATGTTGAATCAAATATTGTTTTTAAAAATAAAGAATATTCATTATTTGATCAAGAATATGTTGTATATGATACTGAAACTACTGGGCTTAATAGTGGTATTGATCAAATGATAGAAATCGGGGCAGTTAAAGTTAAAAATAATGAGATAATTGATAGATTTGATGAACTTATTGCGTGTCCTACACCTCTTCCAAAGATTATAACAGAACTAACTAATATTACTGATGAAATGTTAGTAGGCAAAGATAGCGAAGAAAATGTAACAAGAAGATTCTTAGAATTTTGTGGAGATAGGCCATTAGTTGCTCATAATGCTCAATTTGATATTTCCTTTGTTACAAGTGCATGTAAAAAATATAATTTAGGTGAGTTTAATAATACTGTTGTAGATACAATGGGACTTGCAAGAAATATGTATCCTGATTGGAGAAATCATAAGCTTTCAACACTTGTTAAAAACTTAGAAGTTGAATGGGATGAAGATAAACACCATAGAGCTGATTATGACTGTGAAGGAACAAGTAAATGTTTTTATAAAATGTTATATGAATTAAAAAGTCAAAATATTAAAACTACTTTAGATTTAGAAACTTTAGCAGACCAAGAAAATGCTATTAAATTTGCAAGACCTTTCCATTTAACTGTAATTGCTAAAAATCCAGTGGGTCTTAAAAATTTATTTAAAATTATTTCACTTGCTAATACTAAATATTTATATAAAGGAAAAGATGCTAAATTACCTAGAACAGATTTAATTAATTTGCGAGATGGCTTAATTGTTGGGAGTGGTTGTGTTAATGGTGAAGTCTTTGATAAAGGTTATGGCATGAGTGATGACGACTTAAAAGATTTAATGAATTTTTATGATTATATTGAGGTTCAACCAGCATCCGCTTGTTCACATTTAATTGGTGAAGATAAAAAATTTCATAATACTCTTGAATATAATGGTTATATTACAAGACTTGTAAAACTTGCTAAATCGATGGGAAAACTTGTTTGTGCAACTGGTGATGTTCATAATTTAAGGCCTGAAGACTTAATATATCGTAAAGTTATTGTTCATCAAAAAACAAATGGTAAGATACATCCTCTTAATAGACCTGATATAGAGCTACCTAATATGTTCTTTATGACAACTAGAGAAATGCTGGATGCGTTTTCCTTCTTAGGTGATGATTTAGCTAAAGAAATAGTTGTAACAAATACTAACAAAATAGCTGATATGGTAGAACACTTGCAAATAATTAGAGATAAATTATATACTCCGGTTTTGGAAAATAGTGCCGAAGTAACTAAAGAAATGGTTTATAATAAAGCTCATGAAATATATGGTGATCCACTTCCGAAAAATATTGAAGAAAGGCTTGAAGCAGAACTTGCTGGTATCATTGGTGGGGGATATGACGTTATTTATCTTATCGCGGAAAAACTAGTTAAAAAATCAAACGAAGATGGTTACTTTGTAGGTTCCCGTGGTTCTGTTGGTTCAAGTTTAGTTGCCACGATGATGGGAATAACAGAAGTTAATGGTCTTCCTCCACATTATGTTTGTCCAAAATGCAAAAAATCTTATTTTGAAGATGAAAATGGAGAAAGTCTAGCTAGTCTTTATCCATCTGGCTATGATATGCCTGATAGAACTTGTGAATGTGGAAGCAAACTCAAAAAAGAAGGTCAAGATATGCCATTTGCAACATTCCTTGGATTTAAAGCGGAAAAGGTACCAGATATCGACCTTAACTTCTCTGGTGATAATCAAGCTGATGCTCATAACCATGTAAAGGTACTATTCGGTGAAGATCATGCTTATCGTGCAGGAACTATTTCAACTGTTGCGGAAAAAACTGCTTTTGGTTATGTAAAAGCATATTGTGAAGATAAGGGAATTATTCTAAATAATACAGAAATAGAACGTATTTCTATTGGATGTACTGGTGTTAAAAGAACAACTGGACAACATCCTGGTGGTATTATTGTTATTCCTCAATATATGGACGTATTTGATTTTACTCCATATCAATATCCAGCTGATGAACCAGATAGTACTTGGTACACAACTCACTTTGATTTCCATGCTATTCATGATAATGTTTTAAAACTAGATATTCTTGGACACGATGATCCAACAATGCTAAGATATTTAGGAGATACAACAGGTATAAATATTAAAGAAGAAATACCATTTGATGATAAGAATATAATTAGTTTATTTACATCTCCGAAAGCTTTGGGTGTTACGGAAGAACAAATTTTATGTAAAACAGGAACTTTAGGTATTCCTGAATTTGGTACAAACTTTGCTATAAACATGCTTCTTGAAATTAAACCTACACATTTTGCAGACTTAGTTAAGATTGCAGGTTTATCTCACGGGACTAATGTATGGCAAGGAAACGTTCGTGATTTAATTGTAAATAACGTAGCTTCATTTAATGAAGTTGTTGGTTGTCGTGATGATATAATGGTTAGTTTAATAAACTATGGTCTAGATCCATCTAGAGCCTTCAAAATATCTGAGTTTGTTCGTAAGGGAAAAGCTAAAAAAGAACCAGATACTTGGCTTGAACATGTAGCATACATGAGAGAGTTTAGTGTTCCTGAGTGGTTTATTGAGTGTTGTAGAAAGATAGAATACATGTTCCCAAAGGCTCATGCATGTGCTTATGTTATGATGGCATATCGTGTTGCATGGTTTAAAGTCTATTATCCTCTTTATTATTATTCAGCATTCTTTAGTATAAGAAGAAGTGATTTTGATGTAAATGCTATGCTTAAAGGCTACGACGGTATTAAAAGGAGACTTATTGAAATAAAAGAAAAAGGCTTTGGAGCATCCGCTAAAGAATCTGCAGTAGGTGATACTCTAGCAGTTGCACTTGAAATGTTAGCTCGTGGTTTTACCTTTAAAAATATTGATATAACTAAGTCACTTGCTAAAACATTTTATATTGATGAAGAAAATAAATGCTTATATTTACCATTTATGGCTGTTGATGGTCTTGGTGAAAATGTTGCAAATAAAATTGTGGAAGAAAGAAATAAGAAACCATTCTACTGTGTTGAAGATTTTCAAATGCGTGGAAAGGTGAATCAAACAACAGTTAATGCTCTTCGTGAACTTGGTGTTTTTGAAGGAATGCCTGAATCTGCTCAACTTAGTTTATTTTAAAAAAAACAAACTAGTCTTTGATGACTGGCTTGTTTTTTATTTCAAATTCATAAGTATTGGTATTATTAATTAAATCATAAATTAAACTAGCTTTTAATTCATAATCATAAACTTTAGTGTTTTTGTAATTGGTTATGCAATTTATTTTTTGCAAGTAATTTCTACCTATGTTATCAAAACCTATTATTCTAAGATAGTTATCATTTATATAGTTATCACTTTTTTTTAGTCCAATTAATATATGAATAAACATTCTATTTAATTTATTATATGTATATCTTTTGGTTTTAACTTTGTCTATGAATTCATCTATATTATTAGATGTAATTATGTTTTTTTTAAGTCTATATTCTATTCCTTCATCTACATCTAAATAATCATTTAAATTATCATCAGTTATAATCTTACTTTTTAATAAATTAAAATACATATCTTTATTAATTTTAATTAAATCATCTATTACTTCATTAGGTAAATATTTGCTTATATTTTCATTTAATTTAAGTTTATTTCTAATATTTGAGGCACTTATTATTTCTTCGTTACTATGTAAATCATGATAATCATTTGTTCTTTTGATGCATTCTTGCTTTATATTAAATTTATTTTCTTTTATTGCTTTTATATAAGAAATGCCTAGTAGATCATTTGGTTTATATTCAAAATCAATTTTTGTTGCTTTAGCAAGTGCAGTAGGATAATTAATACCTTCATCTAAATATGCTTTTACTTTTTTTCCAAATTCAGGTTCTAATTGTGTGTCAGCAAGTTTTTCTAAAAGAGTAATATCTGCACATTCACTACCAAATATAATTTTATTTACATTTAATTTATTAAGTAATTTAATGCTCATATTTGCAAATGTATCTGCGGACTGAGTTCCATATATAAATGGTAGTTCTAAAACTATATTAACTCCATAGTCTAAAGCTATTTTCGCTTTATTTTCTTTTGCTAAGAGCGATATTTCTCCGCGTTCTAAAAAATATCCGTTTAATACTAATATTAATATTGAATCAGGATACATTTCTTTTATTTTATTTATGTGATAAATATGACCATTATGAAAAGGATTATATTCTGCGATTATACCTATTATTTCCACTATATAAACACCTCTTGTTTCATATAATATCAAAACTTTAATGCTTTTTCAATAATATATTGTTTTTAATATTTAAATGTTATATACTTAATGTGTATTAATTAACTTGCCAAGTGTTAATACCATAAATCTTTAGTCGACAATTTATATTTTTGAGGCAAGCATAATATATCTATTCGGGCATTTCCTACGGGAATGCTCTTTTTTTAAAAATAGAAAAATTTGCGGTCACAAATTGTGACCGCAAATCCAAAAAGCATGACCAATTATCATGGCTTTACAGAACAAGGTGTTGCCATGCTTGTAAGTGTATTAAAAACTGAAATGGCATCAAAAGTAAGTGTAAATATAATGAGAGCTTTTGTATTTATGAGACGGTATATTTCCACAAATCTAGTGGAACAGAAATACATAAATAATCAAGTTCTTAAAAATACGGAAGATATAAAAATACTAAAAGAAACCTTTGATGAATTTAAACCCAAAATTAATTCATTATTTTATGAAGGACAAATTTACGATGCGTATTCTCTTTTATTAGAAATTTTAAATAAATCAAAAGAAAACATAATTATCATTGATAATTATGCAGGTAAAGAACTTTTAGATATTCTTAAAAATATAAATAAGAATATTATAATTGTATCAAAAAATATAGATGAAATAACTAAAAGTAAATACTTAAAACAATATAATAATATAACATTTATTAATAATGATACATTTCATGATAGGTTTATTATAATAGATAAAGAAATATTATATACTTCTGGTTCATCTTTTAAAGATTTAGGTAAAAAATGCTTTTGTATAAGTAAAATAGTTGATAAAGAAATATTAAATAATATACTTGCAAAAATAAAAATATAAACTTGAGGTCGAAATTTTCGACCTCAAGTTACACTTACTAAACATAAAATTATAAAAATTTATTACTTTAATATTTTCTTTTTAGAAAAATTATGATAAACTATTAATAGTAGGGTGATTGACTTATGAAAAAATTTATAAAAAAAATTAAAAGTAATAAATTTTTATATATATTAAGTGTTTTAATTGTGGGAGTATTTTTTATACTTATTGCAAGAGTTACTTATGCTTTTTTAGCACCAATTATTAATAATGCTCAGACTAATATAGTTATAAAAGGTGATACAGTAGATGAGTTTAAGTTAAAAGTGGGAAATTCTCTTAAGCTAGATGCAACACCAACTACTTTAAAAGAAAATGGTACTAATTATACTACAAGTACTACAGCTACTGCTTCTTTAAAAGCTAATAGTACTAAAAATACTGCTACTTATAATTATTATTTGTATTTTCAAATAGAAAATAATACATTTACATATACGAGTGGAACTACACCAGAAATTATACTTACAATTACTAATCCAAATGGTGAAAAAGTTACATCAATTGAAGGACTTACTTATGGTACTTTTAATGGTGTGTCAGGTTTTGATGTTACTACACAAAATGGTTTATTTAATATAGCAAATAATTATCAAATTACTTCTAATTCGAGTACAACAGCAACAGTTCATGAGTGGACTGTAACTTTAACATATTTAAATCAAGCTTATGATCAATCTGGTAATTTTGGTAAGAGTATGGAAGTAGGTGTATTGTTACAAAAAGAAAATATTCCTCAAGTTTTACTGGATGTTTGTGCAAACGGTGATAATCTGACTAGTTGTTTAACTTCGCTTGGGACAAAGGGAAAAAGTAGTATTACAGATATCTATTATCATAATAATAAACTTATAAATGGAGCTAAGGATAATTCTTATAGATATGCTGGTGCAAATCCCAACAACTACATATGCTTAAAAAAAGATGCATCAAATTGCAATAATGATGACTTGTATCGAATAATTGGCGTTTTTGATAACAAAATTAAAGTTATTAAAATTAATTCTGCGACAAGTTTAGTATGGGATGCTGATGATAATATTTGGTCACGGTCAGATTTAAAAGATTATTTAAATGGAAACTTTTTAACTGGATTATCAAACTTTTCTGATAAAATCGATACTACAATTTGGAAAGTTGGAGGTAATATGTTTAAAGATATAGTTACGGTTGTACCTGCAACAACTTATCAGAATGAAATAGTAAACATGGTATTAGGAGAGTATTCAACAGAAACAGAGTACACAGGAAAAATAGGTTTAATGTACGTTTCTGATTATCTTTATGCAGCATCCCCTTCTTATTGGAATTATTTGGGATATTATAATGACAAAAACAATTCTGATGGATGCAATGGGTGTACAAAAGACTATAGAATGGCAATATCTGAAAATTGGTTGTATTCAGGTTTAAATGAATGGACAATTACACGATATGGTCTCGATTGGCATGCAGCATTTATAATTAGTAGTGAGGGGCATACTTATAGTTCCAAAATTGATGTGGTTTGTGCAGCACGACCAACATTTTTCTTGACATCTGATGTACACTATGTTAGTGGAACAGGAACTCAAAATGATCCAATAAGAATTGAATAAAAAATAAATTTTAATGAAAGGAAAATGAATATGAAAATATTATGTATAGGTCATTCTAGCTGGGATATAACTGTTCCGGTTGATGATTATCCAATTGAAAATACTAAATATAGATATAATGAAAAATATAGTGCTGGTGGTGGTCCTGCATCTAATGCTGCATATCTACTTGGCAAATGGGGAGTAGATACAGTTATTGCAAGTACTATAGGATCTGATGATTTTGGCACTAATATAAAGAAAGAGTTTCAAGATATACATGTAAATACAGATTATATAGAAACTAGTTATGATAAAGATACATCTTTATCATTTATCCTTATAAATAAAAAAAATGGTTCTAGAACTGTATTTAATGTTGCAACAGAACATCCAGCATTAAAAAAACTAAGTTATGATTTTACTCCAGATATTATTTTTACTGATGGACATGATTATGGTGCTAGTCAAAATGCAATTAGTAAATATCAAAATGCAATTAGTATAATTGATGCTGGTAGAGTAACACCAGAACTACTTGAATTATGTAAATATATTAAATATATAGTATGTAGTAAAGGTTTTGCTGAAACAGTTACTGGTATGAAATTTGATTATAGTAATCCAAGTATATTAGTTGCTATATATAATAAATTACAAGATAAATACCCAAATAGTAATATTGTAATTACTTTAGAAGAAAAAGGATGTTTATATCAAGTAGGTAATGAAATAAAAATAATGCCAGGACTTAAAGTAAATGCAGTAGATACTACTGGTGCTGGTGATATATTTCATGGAGCATTTACTTATGGTATAGCAAATAACTTTGATATGGAAAAAACTATAACTCTTGCAAATATTGCAGCAGGTTTATCTGTTACTAAAATTGGATCAAGATTATCAATTCCAACTTTATCAGAAGTACTTGATTATTATGCACAAAAGACTGGTATGGTAAATAATAATGATAACAAGCAAAACTTCTAGACTTGATTTACATGGAGAAATAGTTCCTATGGTAGAAGTACTTGTAAATGAATTTATTAGGGATAATAAGGCTATGAATAATGATACGATTATCATTATTCATGGGAAAAGTACTAATATACTTACGGAAGAAGTTCATAATGTTTTAAGTAAGCATAAAGATGTAATAAGATATTATAAAAACAATTGGAATTTGGGAGAAACTATTGTAGAAATAAATACTAAAAAATAAATAAATTAGCAACAAAATAAAACTATAAAACGCTTGACATAGTTGCTTTTGTTGGTATATAATATAAATGTACTTGAAAAAGTATAACAGAAAGTGTTTCTCGCTCTCGGATGGTGCGAGTAATAAATTATTCCGAGCGATAATGTTTCTCACTAACGGGTGGTGTGAGTAATAAATAATCCCGTTGTTTGCTCAATCTAAACATGTTGAGCTTTTTATTTTGTATTTTTAACAAATAAATGTTTGCTTTTGCTATAAGAGTATGGTATTATATTAGTAGGCGGTTATAATGGTTTATTTAAAAGAATTTAGTTTAGTTAGTGAAAATACTGAAAATATAATTTTAAGTGAAGAAAAAAGAACATATTTTCATAATCAATATCCATTTAGAATATTTCCTAAAAAGGAATTTAAAGATATTAAATTTAGTGATGTAACTATACTTTATGGTGGTAATGGCTCTGGTAAATCAACAATTTTAAATATAATTGCTAATAAACTTAATTGTGATGGTTCTTTTGGAGTTCATGGGGAAATGATGATGAAGTATTTAAAGCATTGCAAATTTGAAACATCTATGGAATATTTTGAAGAAGCTAAGATAATAAGAAGTGATGATGTATTTGATTATATATCTAATGTCAGAAGAATAAATAACCGAGGATTTAGTCAAAGAGAAATGTTATTTAGAGAATACTTTGATAATAAAGATAAAACAATTGATGATATGAATGACTATCAAAATTTGAAAAAATCAATTGATGCTAAAAGAAAAAGTGCATCAAATTATGTTAGAAATAGAGTACTTGATAAAGATGTAAAAGAGCAATCTAATGGAGAGGCAGCCCTTATGTATTTTGTATCTGAAATAAAAGAAAATAGCTTATATTTACTTGATGAACCTGAAAATAGTATGTCTGCGGCGATGCAACTTAAACTTACTAAATTTTTAGAAGAGTCAGCAAGATTTTTTAATTGTCAATTTATTATTGCTACTCACTCACCATTTTTACTTGGTATGACTGGGGCTATAATATATGATTTAGATAGTGTTCCTGTTACATCTAAAAACTTCTGGAAACTTGAAAACATGAAACTATATTATGACTTTTTTAAACAAAATTCAGCAAAATTTGAGCAAAAATAAATTTTCACATTTCTATCACATTTTTTTCACATTCAATTGTTAGTATTAGTTGTAGAGGTTTTCGGGAAAGACATTTTGTTTATTAATCATTAACTCTTTTACAAACCTTTCTATAATATAAATTATAGTCTTATAGTTCCTACAATATTAAGTATTAAAGTTTTCTTTTAAAAATATAAACAAATGTAATACTGTTGTTGAGTACCTTAAGAAAATCTCTACATGGATGCTGTTTGGCATCCTTTTATATTGCAATTTTTTTTGAATTTTGATAAAATTAGTTTGAGCTAATTATATAAGTGGGTGAATTTTATGGATAATAATACAACTATATTTAATGTCAAAGAATTAAGACAGGAATTAATACTTATGACTATTAATGAAGTAATTGAAGCAATGGAGTTTAAGGGATATAATGCAACTAATCAATTAGTGGGGTATCTTGCAACTGGTGATTTAAAATATATCACTACTTTTAATCATTCAAGAAGTAAATTATCTAAATTTGATAGAACTGAAGTGTTAATGGCAATTATTAATACTTACTTGGGTAAATAATGAGATACTTGGGTTTAGATTTAGGAACCACAACATGTGGTGTTGCAATAAGTGATAAAACAAATACTTTAGTAAGTCCTCTTAAACTTATAAAATTTGCTCGGGAAGATTATGATGAAGCTTTAAAAGAAGTGCTTTTTATAATAAAAGAAAAATCTATTGATGTGGTTGTCTTGGGACTACCTAAAAACATGGATAATACCATGGGTTTTGCAGCTGAAAGAAGTTTAAATTTTAAAAAGAGCCTTGAAGAAAAAAACATAAAAGTAGAACTTCAGGATGAAAGACTTACATCTGTGGAAGCTATAAATATTATGAAAAATAATGGTCTTAAACAAATAAATAAAAAGAATAAAACTGATATAATATCAGCAACTTTAATACTTGAAGCATATTTAAAGAAGGTAAATTATGGTAAATAAGCTAATAATTGATAATAAAAATAAAGATACATATAAAATAATTATGAAAGTATCTACAAGTGATGGAGAATATATTATTTATACTAAAAATGAGTTAAATAATATTGGTGATACAATTTGTTATGCAGGAAAATATGAATTAGATGATGGTGTGCAAAAAATATTGCCAATAGAAAGTTCTGAAACTCTTGAGAATTTAGATGAAATATTTAGACAAATAATAATGTTATTAAATAAAAAGGAAAGTAGTGATTAGATGAAAAAAAATAAAAAATTAATTGTGATACTTAGTGTAATTGTGGGTTTAATTTTAGTTGGTATAGTAACCCTTATGATTTTACTTAGTCCAGTTAGTAAAAGTACTGATATTGTGGAATTTACTGTAAAAAAAGGTGAAGGTAAAGAAAAAATAGTGGAAAATTTAAAAGATGCAAAACTTATTAAAAGTAAATATGCAACATTTATATATATAGTTTTATCAGGTAAGAAGAATTTACAAGCTGGTAGTTATGAATTTTCACGTAATATGAGTGTGGAAGATATTATAACTAGTTTAAGTACTGGCGATGTAGTAAATGTTAAAAGAGATGAAGTAAGAATTACTTTTAAAGAAGGTGATACTTTAAAGAATTTTGTTACGATGGTTGCAAATGAAACAAATATTGATTATGATGAAGCTATAAAAAAACTTAGCGATAAAGCATATTTGAAAGGTTTAATAGCTGATTATTGGTTCTTAACTGATGATATACTTGATGAAGATATATATTTTCCTTTAGAAGGTTATTTATATCCTGAAACATATAATTTTTATAAAGAAACAAATATAGAACAAGTAATAAGAAAAGTACTTAATGTAACAAATGAAAGATTAGAACCATTAAAAAGCAAAATAGAAAATAGTAAATATAATATTCATGAATTATTAACTATTGCTAGTATTGCTGAAAAAGAAGCAAATACAAATAGTGATAGAGCAATGGTTACACAAGTAATTTATAAGAGATTAGGACTTAATATGGCACTTGGAATGGATGTTACAAGTTACTATGGAGTTCAAAAAGAAATGACTGAGGTTATAACACAACTTGACTTAAATGATAAAAACCCTTATAATACTAGAGTTACTACATTTATTGGACTTCCTGTTGGACCTATTTGTAATCCATCTATTGGAAGTATAAATGCAGCATTAGAACCAGCTGATACTGACTACTTATATTTTGTAGCGGATATTCTAACTGGTAAAGTGTATTTTGCTAAAACAAATGAAGAATTTAATGCTTTAGTTAAAAAATATGTAAAGTAAAGGTGAAAAAACGTGAAAGAACAAATATTAGAAATGGAAAATTATGCATCTGAGCATAATGTACCAATTATTGAAAAGAAATCTATAGCATTTATTATGAAATATATCAGAGATAATAATATTAAAAATGTCTTAGAAATAGGTAGTGCAATTGGATATTCTGCAATACTTATGGCATCATCTAATCAAGAAACTATGGTTACAACAATTGAAAGAGATGAAACTAGATATATGGAATGCCTTAAAAATGTTAAGAAATGTGGCATGGATAAGAAAATTAATGTTGTATATCAAGATGCATTAGAACTTAATTTATCTGAAGATTTAAGATACGACTTAATATTTATCGATGCAGCTAAAGGACAATATACAAGATTTTTTGAAAAATATAAAAATTTCTTAAATCCAAATGGTGCTATTATAACCGATAATATTAAGTTTCATGGCTATGTTGGTGAATCAAATAAATTAGATAAAGGTAACTTAAAAAGTTTAGTGGAAAAAATAGAAAAATATATTGAATTTTTAAAGACAAATACTGAGTTTGATACTGAGTTTTATGACATTGGTGATGGACTTTCAGTAAGTACTTGGAAACATGAATAAACTTGTTACAGTTACAAATAAAGATTATATAAGTAAATTAAAAAAAGAGGATGTAACACTAGTTTATCCTCTTAGATTTTTTTCCACTGGTTATGAAGAATATTTTGACATAAGTGATATAGATGATTTTGTTTTAATAAATAGAATACTTACTGATAGTGACCTAGATAAACTAGAGGTAATGCTTAAAAATAGTCATATAAAAGGGATTATATTTGATGATTTAGGTATGCTTGATGTAATAAAGGATTTAAATATAACTAAAATACTTCTACTTGATCATATTGCTAATAATAGTAAATCTGTTAATTACTATTTAGAATATGTAGATAGTGTTGTGGTATCTAGTGATTTAAGTAAAGAAGAAATTAAATTAGTTGTTAAAAATGCAAATAAAAAAGTAGTTGTTTTTGCTTTTGGTCTTAAAGCACTTATGTATTCAAGAAGAAATTTAGTTACTAATTATGAAAAACACTTTAAAATAGAAGAAAATAATATATTAGATGCAAGTATTAATAATAAATATTTTAAATTTATTGAAAGTAATGAAGGCACTAAAGTGTATGCTTATCCATATTATAATGCTTTAGAATTACTTGAGCTAGATAATGTTTTATACTTTTGGTATGATCCAATTCTTTTAGATGTTGAAAATATTATAAAAGTTCTTCATGGTGATACAAAAAGTATTGAAACAAGTCCTATATTTTTAGATAAAAAAACTGTATATAAAGTAGGTGATTTAGATGCCTGAGTTACTAGCGCCCGCTGGGGATTTTGAAAAAATGAAGTTTGCATATCTTTATGGTGCAGATGCCATTTATTGTGGTGGTCAAAATTTTAGTTTGAGAGCTAATGCTAAGAACTTTAGCTTAGAAGAACTTAAAGAAGCCACAGAGTATGCCCATAGTTTAAATAAGAAAATATATGTTACTGTTAATATTGTATTTCATGATGATGATTTAAATGGCTTAGAAGATTACTTAAAGTACTTAGATAGCATCCATATTGATGGCATTATTGCAAGTGATATTACTGTTATTAAAACTTGTCAAGAGCTTAATTTGAATTTAAGTGTATGTTTGTCTACGCAAGCTAGTACTTTAAATAGCAGAGCTGTGAGATTTTGGCAAAAACTTGGAGTTACACGTGTGGTTTTGGCTCGTGAAGCTTCTCGTGAAGATTTAATTAATATTGCTAAAACTGGCATTGAAATTGAAACATTTATTCATGGTGCTATGTGTACTTCTTTTAGTGGTAAATGCGTTTTATCAAATTATATGACTAATAGGGATTCAAACCGTGGAGGATGTGCTCAAGTTTGTCGCTGGGAGTTTGATACAGATAATGGTGTTAACTTAAGCATTATGCCAAAAGATTTAAATATGGTGCCATTTATTAAAGAACAAATAGATTTAGGTGTTGCTTCCTTTAAAATTGAGGGAAGAATGCGCTCTATTTATTATGTTTCAACAGTGCTTCTTGCTTATAGAAGAATGATTGATGCCGCTTTAAATGGAACTCTTACTTTGGAAAAAGAAAATTACTATTTAAAAGTGTTAAATAGATGTGCAAATAGAGAATCTACACCACAATTCTTTGATAAATTACCTGGAGAAAATGAGCAATATTGGAACGGTAGAACTGAAGTTTCTAATCAAGATTTCTTGGGACTGGTTTTAGATTATGATGAAAGTACTAAAATGGCTACCTTAGAAGTTAGAAATTATTTTGAAAGTGGTTATGAAACTGAATTTTTTGGACCAAATCATGAAACATTTAGTTATATAGTTAATACAATATATGATGATAATAATGAAAAGATAAATGTTTGTAATCATCCAAAAAGTATTGTTAAATTACCTGTAGATGCTAGGTTAGAAAAAAACGATATGATGAGATTAAAAATGATTGACAAATAGAGTATTTTATAGTATGATTATGAACTGTAAAATAAATTAAAAAGGAGATAAATTTATGAAAAAAGAAAATACATTTATTATGACTGCTGAAGGTTTCTTAGAAGCTGAAAACGAATTAAATGAACTTAAAAATGTTCGTCGTCCAGAAGTAATTAAAGCTTTAAAAGAAGCTAGAGCATTAGGGGACTTATCAGAAAATGCTGACTATGATGCAGCTAGAAACGAACAAGCTATAATTGAAGCAAAAATTCAAGAACTTGAATATAAACTAGAACATGCTGAAATTATTGATAATAAAGGCAAAAATGAAGTTAGTTTAGGTTCAACTGTTACAATAAGTTATGATGATGGTGAAGAAGAAGAATATAAAATAGTAGGTTCAATGGAAGCTGATCCGTTTGATAATAAAATATCTAATGAATCACCTTTAGGTATAGCTCTTCTTAAACATAAAATTGGTGATGCAGTTGAAGTTGCTAGTCCAAATGGTGGATATACAATAAAAATTGTAAAAATAGCTTAAATTCTAAGGAATTAAGCTTATTTTCTTGTAAAATAAGTGAAGTTATATTATAATAAAGTAGTTAAGGAAGGAAGTATTTATGAAAAACGTACATGAAGTTGAAATTAAACTTGAAAATGAATGGGTATCTGCTCTAGATGCTGTATTTAAAAAGAAAAACAAAGAAGTTAAAATTGATGGTTTTAGAAAAGGAATGGCAAGTAAAGAAATTTATTTAAAACATTTTGGTATTGAATCATTATATGCTGATGCAATTGATGCTTGTATAAGTGTTGCATATAAAAAAGCATTGGATGCTGAAAAATTAATACCAGTTATTGAACCACAAGTTGATGTTACTGGAATTAGTGATACAAATGTTATTTTTAAATTTACAATTATTACTAAACCAGAAGTTACTCTAGGGGATTACAAAAACTTAAAAGTTAAAAAAGAAGAAACTAAAGTAACTGATGAAGAAGTTGAACATGAAATTGAACATATGAGAAGTCATATGGCTGATGTTGTTGTTAAAGAAAATGGCACAGTTGTTGAAGGTGATACTGCAGTTATTAGCTTTACTGGTGTAGTTGATGGTAAAGAAGTTGAAGGTGCTAAGGGAGAAAATTATCCTTTAGAAATTGGAAGTCATTCATTTATTCCTGGTTTTGAAGAAGGCGTAGTAGGAATGAAGGCTGGAGAAACTAAAGAATTAAATCTTAAGTTCCCAGAAAACTATGTTGAAGAATTAAAAGGTAAAGAAGTAACATTTACTGTAACAGTAAACGAAGTTAAAACAAGAGTTTTACCTGAAATTAATAAGGATTTCTTTGAAGATCTAGGATATGAAGATGTTAAAGATGAAGCTGGATTAAAAGCTAAAGTTAAAGAAGAATTAGTCCATGAAAAAGAACGTCATTTAGAAGATGAATTCATGGATAAAGTTTTAGAAGCTGCAGCTAAAAATATGAAAGTAGAAATTAATCCTGAAATCGTAGAAGAAGAAGTTCATAGAATGATTAATCAATATGCTGAACAATTAAAAATGCAAGGTATGGATTTCAATGAATTTATGAAAATAACTGGTACTAAAGAAGAGGATTTACATAAACAAATGAAACCAGAAGCTGAAAAACGTGTTAAATATCGTTTCATGTTAGAAGCTATTGCAGAAAAAGAAGATTTAAAATTCACTAAAGAAGAAGTTGAAGCTAGAGCTGATGAAATTGCTGCATCTTATGGTGTAGATAAAGCTGAACTTCTAAAAGCTTATGGTTCAATGGATGTTATTGAATATGATATGAAAATGCATAAAGCATTAGAAATATTAAAAGAAAATAACTAAGAGGCTTGAGAAAGCCTTTTTTCTTTGCATAAAAAAATGACATTTAGTCAAAGACTAAATGTCTGTAACTTATATAAGGCAGGCATTCAACGTACTAAATTGAAAGCTTCCTATTTTATGCAAACTTTATTTGCTAAATATATATTAACATTTTTAAAATTTTATGTCAATATAATATAGCTAAAAATATCAATAAGAATAATAAAATAAAGTTAAAAAATAAACTTAAAATATGCTTATAATGCTTGCTTTATTTGGATGACTATGATATACTTTTCTCATAGGAAATAATTCAATTGTTGAGTGTCTGCCAAATCTTATTACTTTAATTAATAGAGAGGAGGCTTGATACAATGAAGAATAAGACCTTTATTTTAAGAGTGCTTGACTTTATTTGTACCATTTTATTTTTAGTTATTTTGCTAATAGCTATTGTAAAAAAATGACACTTAGTCAAAGACTAAATGTCTGAATCTTTATAAGGCAGACATTCAACATACCAAATTGAATGTTTCCTATTTTAATTTATGCAAATTTTCTTTGCTATATACATAATAACATAACTATTTATTTTTGTCAAATAGTTATTTGCTTTAAAGTATGGCTGTTGTTTACATTATAAAGAAACTAGCAATCACACTTGCTACCATGATTAGAAGCATAATCCAAACTACGATTTTTTGAGCTTTTTTATTCAAAATAATTCACCACTTTCTTTTGTTTATATAAATAATTTATCATAATTTTAATAAATTTGCAATATAATTAAGTGGTGATAGAAATGTGGACAAGCTTAAGTAAGAAATTATATTTATTTATGAGCATTGTTTTAGTTATAGGTATTATAACTGGAGTAGTTTTTGTTATTATGTTAGATGAAGCTACGAAAGAAATATTGTTTTTGAATATAAATAACTTTTTACAAAGTTTTGGTGCAAGTAATATTAGTATACTAGTGCAACATTTAGTAATACTTTCTACATTACTCATATTAAGTATCTTTTTGATTGGAGGACCACTTGTTATATTCTTTATGTTTTATAATGGATTTACCATAGGTTTTATAATAAGCTCTATTACATGTATATTTGGTATTAAAGGCATGTTATTCGGAGTATTATATGTAATTGTAAGTAAATTAGTATTTGTAGTATTATTTATTATATTTAGTGTTAATTTATTTAAGATAGTTAAATGTGTAATAGATTATTTAGTTTATAAAAAAAGTAATAAAGAGTCTTTAGTTATGTTTATGAAAAGAAGTATAGTTTTTATTGGTATTATTATGATTAGTGATATAATTTTATATTTTGGGGGAGTTAAACTCATAAATATCTTTAATTTTCTAATAAAATAAGTTATAATATTTACGTGATGTTTATGAAAAAAGTAATTATTGGAATATCTGGAGGAGTAGATTCTGCGGTAGGTGCTCTTCTTTTACAAAAAGAGGGCTATGAAGTTGAAGGTCTTTTCATGCGTAATTGGGATAGTAATATTAATAATGATTTTTTGGGAAATCCTAATGATTTTAATGATATATGTCCTCAAGAAAAAGATTATAATGATGCATTGGAATTATGTAATAAATTAGGTATAAAACTTCATAGAATAGATTTTATTAAAGAATATTGGGATTATGTATTTACTTATTTTTTAGAAGAATTAAAAAAAGGAAGAACACCTAATCCAGATATGCTATGTAATAAATTTATTAAGTTTGATTTATTTATTAAAGAAGCTAAAAGATTAGGGGCAGATTATATAGCTACAGGTCATTATGCTAAAATGGAAGATGGCAAACTTAAAAGAGCTGTTGATTTAAATAAAGATCAAACATATTTTTTGGCAGACGTTAAAAAAGAAGCTTTAAAGAATGTCTTATTTCCAGTTGGAGATTATACCAAACCAGAGATAAGAAAAATAGCAGAAGAAAATAATTTAAATGTTGCTCATAAGAAAGATTCAACAGGTATTTGTTTTATAGGTGAGAGAAACTATCAAAAATTTGTTGAAAATTATTTAAGACCTAATCCTGGGGATATTGTTGATGTTGAAACTAAGGAAGTTATTGGAAGACATACAGGTCTTATGAATTATACGATTGGGCAAAGAAGAAATGTTGGCATAAGTGGAAATTTAGAAAGACATTATGTATGTGGTAAAAACGTTGAAAAAAATATATTATATGTAGCTTTCGGAGAAGATAATAAATACTTAATGAGTGATGAATGCATTATAGATAATGTTAATTTTATTAGTAGTTTAAGACCTACATTTTGTACAGCTAAATTTAGATATAGAGATGCTGATCATGCAGTTGAATTAGAATACTTGGAAGGTGGTAAAATTAAAGTTAAATATCCTGAGAAAGTTAAGGCTGTTACTCCAGGTCAAGCATGTGTTTTATATCTTGGTGAAGAATGTCTTGGTTGTGGTTTTATTGACGAAATTAAAAATAATGATGAATATTTATGGTATTTACACAATTAATCTTGATTTTTAGTGTTAAGTTATGTATAATTGATGTGTAAAGTTAAAGAAGGTAGTGATAAAAATGGATAGATTAAATGAATTATTACAAGAATTAGGGCTTTCAAAAGTTAAACTTGCAAAGTACTTGGGAGTAAGCCGTCAGATGGTATATAACTATTTAGTTTTAGATAGTTTAGATAAATGGCCTAAAGAAAAGAAAGTATTGCTTTTACAACTTTTAGATATTAAAGATGGAAGTAAGAAAAGTATAGATAGTATTGTGGTTGATACAAATTATTTGATGGAAGTTGAAAAAAGACTTAATAGTGCAATTAAGCAAACTAATAATATTGAAGCTTATATTGATATGAATGGTCTTACTAAAGACAATAAGCAACTTTTAAATGATTTTATCTTTTTACTTAAAGAAAAATTAGAAGATAATGATCCTGAAGCAAGTAGTGCAATTAGATATATGTATTATATGTTACAATCTATGGATAATGTTCCTGAAATTAAATATATAATGGGTTATATGGCTAAATCAAATTGCTTTATTAAACCAGAAGAATATAAATTTGATGAAGATAAACAATTTATTTTTGAAGGAATACTTTATTCGGCTTTAACACTTTATAATAATGGTGGTGCATCTAAAAGTAAACTAGCTGAAAGTCATAAGAGATTCATTCAAGAAATAGAACAAAAAAATGAAGAAAAATTAACTAGAACTCAACAACTTAGTACAGTTAAGATTCAAGCTTTAAGAGAACTTGGTTATAATGATATAAATACTGAAAATGCTGCAGAAGTATTTGAAAAGATGGCAGAAATTCAAACTAGAAAAGTATAGAGGTTGTTATGAAAAAGAAAGATAAGTTAATTGTATTTTTAAGTATTGTAATTGTAATTTTAGTTGTAGTTATATTAGTACTTCTTATAAAAAAAGGATTACCAATTAATTCTAAAAATAGTATTGTAATAGATGCATATAAATATGTTAGTAATAGTAATTTAGAAAGATGTAATGGCTTAGTTATGTATAATAAAGATAAAGTTACAAAAGATACTTTAGAAAATACTACTAAAATATGTTTATCTTATAATCTTTTAGATGAAAAAAGTGAAGAAGTTAAACTTGATAAAAATAAAAAAAATAATTTATGTACTTTAAAAGATGATATGGTATTTGCTTTAGATAATTATGAAGGAAATATATGTTCTGTATCTAAAATAAATAAAGATGATGTACATAAAAAGTATAAAGAAATATTTGGGGAAGATCTTAAAAATGATGAAAGTTTTAAACTTGATAATGTAAGTGTATGCCATTATAGTGAAGGTTATTATTATTGTGGATTATCAGAAAAATATACTTATTCAATCGGGGGAGAACCTCATACATATAGAACTATAAAAAATTCTTATAAAAAAGATGATAAATTAATTATTTATGATTATTTCTTAAAAGTAATAAATGATGAATGTTATACAAGTTTTATGACTAATGATAAGAATGATAAATGTAGTAAAAAATATGATAATAAAAAGAATATAGATTATAATTTTATGAAAAGATATGGAGTAGTATATAAACATATTTTTCAAAAAGATGGAGATAACTATTATTGGGTATCAAGTGAAGCTGAGTAAAATATTTAAAAAACAAATGAAAAATACTTTTCATTTGTTTTTTATGTGATAAAATTATTTTGTAACATAGGAAGAAAGCTAGTAAGGATGTGGTATATATGGAAAAAAATAAAAAACAAGCATTAATTCTTAGTATAGTTGCAGTAGTTACATTAATTACTTTAGTAGTTGGTGCAACATTTGCGTATTTTAAAGCCCAAGGTGGAACAGGAGGTTCATCAAAGGTTGATGTTACAACAGCAACAACTGATTTGTTAACATTTAAAATTGATAAGGCCATTAATATTGGTATTTCCCAAAGTGAATTAAAAAAAGGTGGAACTGATGTTAGTGATTCAACCGGTGCACATGCAACACTCACTGCTAGTAATTCAAAAAATGTTGAAAAAACAACAAGAAGTTATAACATATATTTTGTTATTGATACAAATGATTTTGAATATACAACACAGGATGGTACTCCAGAGTTATATTTAAATGTAACAGATCCAAACGGAAATAGCCTTGAAAATATTACTGGACTAGTTCACTATGAAAAAGGTTTTGATATTACAACTAGAACTGGTGGATTTTTATTAGTGCCAGATTATGATATCGAAGCAACACGTGGAAATACAATTACTCAAGATTGGAAGGTTGAAGTTACATTTGTTAATCTTGATACTGATCAATCTAAGAATATGGGTAAAAGCCTGTCAGGTAAATTATACGTAACTAAAGACAAAATGAGTAGTTATGAACTAACTAAAATAACCAATATTCTAACTCAAACAACATATAATTCAATAAACGCAGTTTTAAATATCGAAGAAGGTTCATCAGCAGCAGAAAAATATTATTATGCTGCTGAAAAAACAAATAAAACAATTGGTTATGTAAGTAATAAATATTATTCAAAAAGCCTAAGTAATGTTGCAGATTTAAAATTTGTGGAGTCTAGTGAAGGTAATTACAAATTTACAAATTTAGATGAAAAAAGTACATATAAGATCTATAGTTATCTTGTTGATAGGAATGGGATTAAATCAAATCTGTACGAGACAGAAGTAACAACGGATGAGTATATTGTTCCCAAAATTATAGGATTAAACCATACTGAAACACTAAATAGTATTAAATTAGATGTAACAGCAGAAGGTGGAACTAATGAAGTTGCCAAATATTATTATTCAAAAGATAATGGTGCCACATATGAAGAAAGTACATCAAATAGTTATACATTTGACAATTTGAATGATACAACAGAATATAAAATTAAAATAAAAGTTGAAGACACGCTAGGAAGAATATCAACAGAATATATAAAAGCTATAACAACTTCAACGTATATATTACCATCAGTTACAAAAGTAGATTCATTAGCCACATATAAAACTATAAAATTAACAGTAGATGCACTTGGGGGATCGTATAACGTTAATAAGTATTATTATTCTATAAATGATTCAGAGTTTAAAGAGGGACAAAACACTTATACATTTGATAATTTAACTGAAAAAACAACATACAAAATAAAAGTAAAAGTAAATGATACTCAAAACAGAGTTTCAAACATATATGAAACAGAAGTAACTACAAGTGAATATAAAATACCAGTAGTAGAGAATGTAACAACAAGTAGTAAAGATACAAGTATAACAATAAATGTTAATGCTAAAAATGGAGACGGGACAGTAAATAAATATTATTATTCAAAAGATAATGGTTCAAATTATGTAGAAAGTACATCTAGTAATTATACATTTACAGGATTAACAGCAAATACAACATTTTATTTAAAAGTAAAAGTGAAGGATGATAATAATAGAATAAGTAGTGAATATGCAAAGACAGCAAAAACAGATTTTGCAAAACCAGTAATAAATAATGTGGTAGTATCCGATAATAAACCTACAGAAGTACAAATAACTACAAATGCAGTAGCAGGAAGTAATGCTATAACTAATTATTATTATTCAATTAATAATGGTAGCTATACATCATCTACCTCAAATAATTATACATTTACAGGACTAACAGGCAATACAACATATACAATAAGAGTGTATGCCGTAGATTCAGTAAATTATAAGTCTGATGTCTTTACGTATAATGTGACAACTTATAAAAATGCAAATGATATAATTCTTGCCAATAAATCATTTGGTTACAGAGGATCTTTAAGTGATGCATATAGTGTAACTACAACAAATACTATGTTCAAAACAAATGATTCAGAAGGAACAAGTTATTACTATGCAGGTAATCCAACCGATAATTATGTGTATTTCGCAGGTTATTACTGGAGAATAGTTAGAGTAAATGGCGATGGATCAATTAGATTAATTTATAACGGTACAAGTACTGAAAAATCCAGTGCAAATTCTACAATTGGAACAGGTGCTTGGAATACAAATAAAACTATTACAGATGACAATGCAGGTATAGGGTATATGTATGGTACAGCCGGAAAATGGAGTGATTTAGGAAGAGCAGGTAATACATGGAATGCAACGATTGATACATCAGAAACTTATAAGTATTCAACTAGTTACACTTTTGATCCTGTTACGGGATATTATACGTTAGCGGGAAGTGTTTATACAGGAACATATGGTTATAGTATGGTTGGTAGATATACATGTTTTGAAAATACAACTTCATGTAGATGGTTAAGATATGTTAATTCATATGTTAGTTCTACAAAAGCAAGTATAACAGGTTTTGATAAAGGCGATTATGGTAACATAACATCTACAAGTGTTACACATGCTAATAATAATAATAGTGCTGTAAAAACTCAACTAGACAGTTGGTATCAAACAAACATAGAAAATAAAGGATATAGTAAATATATTGATACTAATGCTGGATTTTGTAATGATCGTACACCATCTAGTAGCAGAGAAACAATTGATTATAAAGGTGGCTACGGAAAATTTGAAACTTATTATGCACCACAAGTTAGAAATAGTGAAAATAATGAAGTTTTAACATGTTCACAGACAAATGATTATTTTACTCCAACTACAAGTAGCTATGGGAATAAAAAATTAACAAAATCAATTGGAATGATAACATTAGATGAAATCATTTATGCCGGAGAAAATGGCTCATACTTATTTAACACAGAAGATGATACTTATTATTGGACGATGTCACCAGCAAATTTTAAAAGATATAGTTCTTTTACAGGTTATATGTATTGTTTTGGTAATGGAATATTGTATGCAGCTACTGGAGTTAGTACAATAAATATTAGGCCTGTAATTAATATAAGTAAAAATGTAAAATTAAGTGGTTTAGGAACAATAAGTAATCCATACACAATTAGTTAACTTAGGTAAAGTTAATTAAAAAAGTACAAGATAACAAATAATCATTTAAGATTATCAAGTTCATCTTGTATTTTTTTTATAGCATCAATTAAAAATTCAACTTCACCTCTTTGGTTTTGATTACTTTTTTTCTGCTCATTATCAGTAAATGGTCCTCCATGTCCCGTTTTATATTTTTTAGAGTTTATATTAATATTATTATTTTCTATTCTAGATTCTATCAATTGTTGCTGAGCTGCATGAGTTAAAATGTATTGACCTACGAGTATAAGCCAGTTACCTATAGAATTTTGTTCATTAGCATTATAATCTCCGATGCAAGCAAAACCAACTGCAACAGCAATTAAAGAAAATGTATGAGGATTAGTATTCGGAGGAAAATTAGTATTATGCATAACATTCCCCCTTAACATAAGTTTATGAATATTTGCAATTTTCCATGAAATAATATATAATTATAACTAGGTGATGCAAATTATGCAAATAGAAAATGTTAGTGAACCAATAATAGCAGTAAGAAGAAGTCAATATCCAGAAGATAAAAAGGCTGAATTTTTGCTTGTTGGAAGAAGTAATGTAGGTAAAAGTAGTTTTATAAATACTTTGATAGAAAGAAAGAACTTTGCCAGAACAAGTTCTAAACCAGGAAAAACACAAACACTTAATTTTTATAAAGTTAATGATGCATTTTATTTAGTAGATGTACCTGGTTATGGTTATGCTAGTGTAAGTAAAGATACACAAAAGAAATTTGGCTTAATGATTGAAGAATATTTAAAAGAAAGACCAAACTTAAAACATGTATTTATGCTTATTGATTATAGACATAAGCCAACTGAGGATGACTGTTTAATGTATGAATTTTTAAAATATTATAATCTTGATATAACAATAGTTGCAACTAAATACGATAAAGTAAGCAAAAATAATAGAATTAAACAAGATAAAATAATTAAAGATACTTTGAAATTTGAAGATGATGAATTTATTACATTTTCAACAGTCACTAAAAAAGGAAGAACTGAAATACTTAGTATAATTGAGGGAAAAATATGAAAAAAAATGGGTTTACATTGATAGAAATACTAGCAGTTATAGTAATACTTAGTATAGTAGCATCTTTAGTTACGATAAATGTTATGAAAATTAGAAATAATTCTTTTGAAGATTTATTAGAAACAAAAATACAAAATCTAGAATCAGCAGCAATTGTATATGGTCAAGAAAATCCAGATAAATTAACTGATGAATGTGTTGTTGATGAATATAAGTCTGATAGTTGCACAGTAGTTACAGTTAAAGAATTAATTGATGGTAAATATTTTAATTCAACAGAAACAAATGAAAGTGGACAAAAAGATTTAATAAATAATGTAACAAATAAAAGCATGAAAGATGACAAAATACAAATATATCGTAAAAATAATAGTATATATGCAAAATATTTAGAAAACAACGTAAGTGAGAGTTAGGAGGTTTTAATATGCAAACAGTATGTTTAGTTGGTAAACCTAATGTAGGAAAAAGTAGCATATTTAATAGATTAATTAAAGAAAATAAGTCTATAATTATGGATACACCGGGGGTTACAAGAGATAGAATTTATGGAAGAGTAAACCACAATGATAAAAGTTTTTATTTAATTGATACAGGTGGTATATCACTTGGTGAAGACGACTTTGCTAAAGATATTTTAGTTCAAGCAACACTTGCAATAGATGAAGCAGATTTAGTTTTATTTGTTGTTGATGGTAATGATGACCCAGATGCATCAGATAAAAAAGTGGCAGAAATACTTCATAAAAGTAGTAAAAAAGTAATCGTAGTTGTAAATAAAATAGATAACGATAAGAAAAAAGAAAATTTATATAATTATTATGAGCTTGGCTTTAGTGACTTAGTGGCAGTTAGTGCATCTCATAATATAGGTTTTGATGGACTTCTTAACACTATAACTAGTGATTTACCTGAAGAAGTGAAAGAGGAAGATACTTCCCTTAAATTTTGTATAATAGGTAGACCAAATGTAGGAAAAAGTAGTTTAATTAATGCCATATTAAATGAAGAAAGAGCTATTGTAAGTGATGTGGCAGGTACAACTAGAGATGCAGTTGATACTAAATTTAAATACAATCATGAGGACATAACTGTAATTGATACTGCTGGAATGCGTAAAAAAGGTAAAATTTATGAAAGTGTTGAAAAATATAGTTTAATTAGAAGCCTTAAAGCAATTGATAGAAGTGATGTATGTGTTTTAGTAATTGATGCATCAACTGGTATTATTGAGCATGATAAACATATTGCATCTTATGCTTTAGATGCTGGTAAAGGCATAGTTATATGTGTAAATAAGTGGGATACAATAAATAATCCAGATAGTGATATAAGAAAATGGAAAGAAGATATAAAAAATGAGTTTCAATTTATACCTTATGCTCACACAGTATTTTTAAGTGCTAAGACTAAAAAAAGATTATCAGGACTTATGCCTGAGGTAATAAATGCTTACAATAATAACAGAAAAGAAGTAAAAACATCTCTTTTAAATAACATTATAATGGAAGCAGTAAGCATGCATGAACCTCCATCATATAAAGGCAAAAGACTTAAAATATATTTTGTAAGTCAAACGGGAACGTGTCCACCAAAATTTACATTTTCTGTAAATAATAAAGGATTAGTTCATTTTAGTTATGAAAGATATTTAGAAAATCAAATCAGAAATAATATAGACTTTGATGGAACTCCAATAATGCTACAATTTAAAAATAAAAGCGAAAAGTAATTGATAGAAATTAAGTTTTCTATCTTTTTTTTCTAAAATTTAAAAAAATTGAGACCTTCGACACAATTCGACATTTAATTTAAAATAAATATGTTAAGATAGAACTTGTTTTTATCCAAATGAAATATTAGTATTTGGTAAAAAGAGCGAAGGGAGTAAAAATATGAATTATTATAATGAGATAAAAACAGAAATACTGAATAATGAAATAACTAAAAGGGTAAAGGATTATTCGAAAAACAAGAGTGACTTAACAACCTATTATAATGTAGGTAAACTTTTAAGTGAAGCTGGTAAACATTATGGCGAAGGGATTATTAAAGAATATTCAGAAAAGTTGAGTAATGATTTAAAGAAAAAATATAGTACAAGGCTTTTATATAAAATGTTAAAATTTTATAATTATTGTGATTTAGAGATTTTGCCGACAATGTCGGCAAAATTAACATGGAGTCATTTTGATGAATTATTATCTATTAGTAACAAAAACATAATTAACTATTATATAAAGGTATGTGAGAATAACAATTTATCTGTTAGGCAACTTCGTGAACATATTAAAAATAAAGAATATGAAAGGCTAGATGAAAATACAAAATTAAAATTAATTAAGAAGGAAAAACTAGAAGTTCAAGATACAATAAAAAATCCAATAATAATTTGTAATAAATCCAATTATGAAATAGTATCCGAGAAAGTATTGCAAAAACTAATTCTTGAAGATATACCAGCATTTTTAGATGAATTAGGTAATGGATTTACATTTGGAAGAAAATGAATACAAAATTAAGGTTGGTAATAACTATAATTACATTGATTTGCTTTTATATAACATTGAGTTCAATTGTTATGTAGTTGTAGAACTAAAGGTAACTGAACTAAAAAAAGAACACATAGGTCAAATAGAAGTGTATATGAATTATATCGATAAGAATCTAAGAAAGCAGGCTCAAGATAAAACAATAGGTATAATTTTGTGTAAGAAAGATAATAAATTTATTATGGAATATCGTAGTGATGAAAGGATAAAGATAAGAGAATGTGAATTATCAATATAATTATGCATTAACACCTAAAATTAAAGATATTGTAGATAACTTTTTTTACAAATTATTAAAGTAATATTGCAATGTTTTTTTTTATTTGATATAATTTATAAAGAATAAGGTTAGGTGAGGCTGATTGTGAGCTTAAGTGTTATAAATAAATATATAACAAAGAAAGAAAAGGATTTGCTTTCTTATGCGAAGATACTAGAGTCATTAATTAGTATTGAAAATAATAAAATGTGGCAAAACAAGAAAGAATTTAGTGCTTTTGCTAAAGAAATAATTGAAATATATTCTGAAAAGTATTATTTTCAAAACAACATTCATAAAGAAAATCCAATTGAATATTCAAATGATAATATAAACTTTGTTCTAAAATCAATAATTGAGTATTGTAGACTACATGATAAGATGGAAATGTTAAGAAGTTGGAAAAATGAAACTTTCCTATTATCAGTTATTATATGTACAGCTTGTTATGTAGATTTTGCAAGTAATGTAGTAGATGGAGATATTCAAGACACTAAAAATAAATTTAAATATTTGCTTAGTTATTTAAGAAAAACAAAAATACTTGAAGTAAAGGATAACAAATATTTTATAAATGATTTATTCGATGAAGTAAAGAAAAATGCAAGTGAAGATAAAAAGATACTAGAGTATTTAGATAGTGATGATTTTAGAAATGAATATAAAATGATAAGTAATAATCCAGTTTATTACGAAGTACTATTTAGTTATGAAGTACCAGGATTAAAAGAATTTGATGAAACTTTAACTAAGGGCGTTTTAAAAAAATATGATGCTAAAATTAGGGAAATATCTTATGATTTACTAGAAGTACATTTACTTAAAGAATTAATCAGCAACATGGAAATGGATAAATACCTAATTAGAATAAACAAAGATATGAAAAAAGCTAGTCTAGTTAAGTTCTTTGATAATGAATATTTGAAAGAATTTATAAAAATACTAGTTCCTTATGATAAAGAAATAGAGTATCAAAATATTATAAATGATTATAAAGAAATAGGTATGAATTTTATTTATGAAATGGACATAGATGAAGAAATAGAACCAACAAGTTTAGTAAATGATATGCAGCTTTTAGTATCAAAAGAATTTGTTAAAAATAATGCAAATAATCAAATGAGTTTTGAAAAAATGAACGTAAAACTAGTTGTAAAGAATAAGGAGGAATAAAGATGAGTGTGTATGGAGAATTTTTTACAAAGTTTATGGAACCTCTTTTTGAAGGTTTTGTAAGTATATTTAAAGGGTTAGGTCAAGGGTTATTTCAAATGTTTAACATTATGAACTATATCACAGTTATAAGTGATTATAAGAAAGATTTAACCGGAGTAGGTCTAGTAATAATGATTTTTTCAATTGTTTTTTTACTAGCTGTATTCGGTTTAATTATATTCTTAATATATAGATCAATTAAGGTATATATAAGATACAGAAGAAATGTTAAAAAAGAAGACATGTTAATTGATGAAATAGATTCACTTAATAACGAAATATTTAAGTTAAAAAGACAAAATGCTAAATTCAGTGAACTTACTAATGAAAATGGTGAAATTGAATATAATGAAGATGGAACGCCTAAAAATGAATTAAAAGAAGGTGAAAGCAGATTCTTTAAACTAAGTAATGTTGATGCAAGATATGAAAATATGACGCCAGAAGAAATTCACAACACATTTACTCTTGAAGAATTCTGTAATCAGTTTAGAAACTATTCAGCATCAAAATTACATTTATACTATGACATTAATTTAATTAGATTATTTATTGCATCATTTGCATCAAATAAATTAATTATTCTTGAAGGTATATCTGGAACAGGTAAAACTTCACTTGCATATGCATTTGGTTCTTTCGTAGACAATGAAACAACAGTTGCATCAGTTCAACCTTCATGGAGAGATTCAACAGAAATATTTGGTTATTTCAACGAATTTACAAAGAAATTTAATGAAACAGCAATACTAGAAAAAATGTATGAAGCACAATACAATGACGAAGTTTACATAACACTACTAGATGAAATGAATATTTCTCGTGTAGAATACTATTTTGCAGAAATGCTATCTATTTTGGAACTTCCAAATAAAAAAGACTGGGTTGTAGAACTTGTTCCAAATGTATGGCCTGGTGACCCTAAAAAATTAGATAATGGAAAATTAAAAATTCCAGAAAACATGTGGTATATTGGTACAATCAATAACGATGATTCAACATTTATGATAACTGATAAAGTTTATGATAGAGCAATGCCAATAGCTATTGATGACAAATGTGAAGTATTTGAAGCTCCTGATACAGATAGAATTAAGACAAGTTATAAATATTTAGATAGTTTATTTGAAAAATCAAGTAATGAACATCGAGTAAGTGAAGAAAACTTAGAAAAGGTTGCTCAACTTGATAGATATGTAATTGATCACTTTAGACTAGCTTTCGGTAACAGAATTGTTAAACAATTAAAAGAATTTGTTCCAGCATATGTTGCTTGTGGTGGAGATGAAGTAGCTGGTATAGATTACCTAATAGCTCACAAAATACTAAGAAAATTTGAACAATTAAATCTAGCATATATTAAAGATGAAATAGATGGACTTGTAAATTACCTAGAAAAATTATTTGGAGCAGGAAAGACTCCAGAATGTAAAGCATATTTATTACGTCTTAAGAAAACAATTTAGGTGATACTATGAATATCGTAGATTACATAAATAATTTAAATAAAGATAAAGCTAGTTCTTTTGTGGGAGCTACATCATCTGATATATTAATTAAAAAAAATATTGATGCGAAGGTAAGTGATACATCTTGGATAGATATGGTTGAAGAATGTATCCCTTATCTAGATAATATAATAAGAAATCCCAGAAGATTTATAGTTCAAGAAGAAAACATTGTACCAATTGAAAAAGCAAAAGTTGTAACTGAAGAGTCAATTAGACATTTAGCACAACACACAAGTATGATTCAAGAAGTACAAGAAGACGGAACAGTTATACCTCTTAAACTACTTAATGTTTATAGAGAAGAAACAGTAGACTTATATGAAAACAGATTTATTAAATCATTAGTAGACAATCTATATACATTCGTAACTAATAAGTTAGAAGAATCTGACCAAAAGAGTTATGCAAAAGTAGATAGTGAAGTTACTTATAAAGGTATAATGAAGAAAAAAGATGAAGTTGTAGAAGTAAATCTACAACTTACTAGTAAAAAGGAAACTGATGTTGATGCATCTAAAGATGGACATAGTCTAGATGAGAGAATTGAACATATCAGAGATATAGTTTCAGCATTTAGAAGTTCAACATTTATAAAAAGTTTAAAAGAATCTAGTCCAGTAAGAAGTCCAATTAGAAAAACCAATGTTATTCTAAAGGAACAAAACTTTATTAAAGCACTAGAACTTTGGGAATATCTAGAAAAAAATAATATTAAACCTGTTACAAGTATAGAAAAAAGAAATGAAGTTAGTAAAAGTAATGATGTTAAAACTTTATATGACCTAGCATTCTTCATTAATTCAGATGCTTTAGATACTTCTAAAGAAGAAAGTAATGGATACAATTCCGCAATTGTAAGTAAACTTGTAAATGATTTTGTTTTTTCTGGAGATATAACAGAAAAAGAATTTAAGAAATTAATGGAAAAAGAATTTAAAGAAGCAAATAAAAGAAAAGAAAAAGCAACATCCGGTATTAAGAAATGTATAGAAGCTTTTCTTGATGATGTTGATAAGAAAAAGAAAAAAATGGTTACTATAATAAAATAAATTGAGGTGGCAAAATGAATAAAGTAAATGAAAAGAATAAGAAGGAGTTTCAAAGAAATAAGGAAACAATTAATATTAAAGAGTTCATGCTTTTAAAAAGTGGAGAACAAGATAAATTAATTGAAGAAACCTTAAATAAAGTATATGAAGAAAATGTAGAAGTTACTAAAAAACATATTGATAAAGTACTTAATGTAGCTTTTGATAATAAAGATAATGAAACATTTTTACCTCATAGTTTATGCGTTCAAAAAGATGGAAATAAATTAATATTCTCATTTAAGAAAAGTAATAAAGCTTTATTAATTCTTTTCTTACTTGGCTTTTTGTTTATTGCTGGATTTGCTACCTTTAGTGGTGTTCAACTCATTGGTAAATCATGGATGAATATTGATTTAAATGGTGATGGAGTTCCAGATTTAAATCTTGACTTAAATGATGATGGAATATGTGAAGTAAACTGTACAAAAAATAAAATGGGGAAAAAACCAGAATCAAATATTGATTATCGAGGAAATAGAAAACCAACATTTAATGTAATTCTTGAAGATGGAACAATTTCCAATAAAATGAATCAAACAGATGAAAATGGAAAATGTCTTCTTAACTGTGATACAAATGATGATGGTTGGCCAGATACAAACATTGACATTGATGGTGATGGAAAAGCTGATTTAAATATTGATAGTGATGGTGATGGTAATCCAGATTTAAACATTGATACTAATGGTGATGGAGTTCCAGATATCAATATTGATGAAGATGGCGATGGTAAATGCGATAAAAATTGTACTTATGTTATTGACAAAAAAGGTGGTCAAATAACTACAGGGAATGGTGATGTAACCTTAGATACAGCAGCTTTAATAGTTAATTTTGAATCAGGAAATAATATTGTTTTAACAGACATTTATCCAGATGATCAAACTGATGAAGGTGTTACAACAAAAATACCAGACGTTAAATTTACTATAGAAAATAAAACAAATGAAGATTTATATTATAACATTTACTGGACAGAAGTTGAAAATACATTTGAAACAGATAATTTCTGGACTATGATAACTAGCACAAATAATGGTTATAAAGTTAACTGGAAAACAGCACCAAAACAAAATGGTCTAGAAGCATCAAGAATAAAAATTAGCCCACAAAGCAAACAAGAATACACAGCATCATTTACATTACATGGTACTGGTGAAGAACAAAATATAGATCAAGGAAAGGTATTTAAAGGTAGACTTTTAATAGAACTAATAAAGGACAACAAATAGGTTGTCTTTTTTTGTTGACTTTTGTCGAATTTATGATAGAATAAAGTTATTATTACAGAAATTTTTGTAATAGTTTAGGGGGAATTGGTATGGCTACAAAAGCTACAAAGAAAGAAAAAAATGCGGTGGTAAAAAATACACCAAAGAAAGGTTCTAAAAGTGTTACATCTGAAAAAGGAGAAGTAGTAACAAAAAATAAACCAAATATTTTTAAAACTATTTGGAATTTTGTTATGAAACATAAAATTATATTTGGTATTTTTCTAATAATAATTCTTATTATAATCTTCACATTATTATTTTTGAAATTATCACTTAATTTTACAGCAATTACCATTAATGATGACAAATATTCTAAGGCAGATATGAATATGAGTCTTTATAATCTAAAATATAACTATTTTGGTAAAGATGCAAGTGAAATACCGGATGCAACTTTAGAAGAGCAATTATCTTCAGTGGGTATGACAGTTTCAGAATATTTAAAATCTGAGACTGTGAATGAGTTAAAATATCGTAGTGTTATTAAAAAGATAGCAGATGATAATAATATTACTTTAACTGAAGAAGAAAAAGAAGAAATAAATAGTAACATAAAAAGTGTTATTAATAGTTTTGGTAGTCATGGAAAGTTCAAAAAGTTTTTAAGTAAGAATAAAATTACTGAAAAAGCTTACAAGAGTTATCTAGAGTCTGACAAACTGTATGATAAAGTGTTTGAAGAACTTTATGCAAGTGGTAAGAAAAACTATTTAACGGATGAAGAAATTAAGAAAGAAACATCTAACTACTATAAAGAATATTACAAAGTTAATCAAATAGTATTGGGAATAGTTGATACAAATACTTTAGAAAGTTTAACTGATACAGTAATAAATCAAAAAAAGACTTTAATAGAAACAATTCTAGAAAAAGCTAAATCAGGAGTAGACTTTGAAGAACTAGTTAAAAAATATAGTGAAGAAGCAAGTAGTGATAATAATCTATATTTTACTAAAGATGATGTTTTAGAAGAAGTTTACAATGCGGTTGATAGTCTTAAAGAAGATGAGATAAGTGAAATTATTAAAACTAAATATGCCTATTCAATAATTAAAAGGTTAAAATTAGATGATAGAAAATTAGATGAATATCTAGAAAAGAAGGCAAAAATAAAATTTAATAATGATATAACAACAAAAGCTGAAGATTATAAAGTATTTTATGAAAATGCTTATAAAAAAATTAAGTAGGAGAGGTAAAAAATGAAAAAAGGAAATAAGAAAAATACAATTATAATTGTTGTTTCTAGTATTATTGCTATTATCCTTTTATCACTTGTAGGGGTATCACTTTACAAAGTTAATACAATAGAAAATGATAGTATTCCAGAAGTATTAGATGAAATTGATAACAATAAGAAAAATACAACAGCCCTTGCAAATAGTTTAACTGGTAAAATAAATGATTTTGAAGGTAAAACTAGTGAAGAACTTGCAAGTATAATCAATAATCAAAAAAAATATTATTCTGCCACAAACAAAAATATTGATAGTAAATATGAATCTTTAAATTCATATCTTGAAGAAAAAAATGAATTCTTATTAAATACTATTAATAATAACTATAATTCTCTAGTAGAATTAAATAATAAAAATTATAATAGTTTAAAAGACCAAATAAAAGATTTCAGTGAAGAAACAAAAGAAAGCTTTACTGATTTAAATAAAAAAATAGATGAAAATAATACTAATTTAAACATTAAATTAGATAACATTAATTCTGGTTTAAATACTAAGCTAGATAATATCAACTCTGGTTTAAACACAAAGTTAGATAATATTAATACTGGTATAAATACAAAACTAGATAATATTAATATAGGTTTAAATACAAAGTTAGACAATGTCAATTCAGGATTAAATACAAAATTAGATAATATTAATACAGGATTAAATACAAAATTAGATAACATTAATACAGGTTTAAATACAAAATTAGACAATATTAATACAGGCTTAAATATTAAATTAGATAACATTAATTCTGGTTTAAACTCAAAACTAGATACTTATTATTCTAAAATAAATAATTCTTTAAATAGTTTAAATAATAAGGTTGTAGCCGGATTTAACTGGAACCAAGCAAAATTAAATGCTGTTGGAACACAAATTACAGATGGATTTAACTGGAACCAAGCAAAATTAAATGCCCTTGATACAAAATTAACAGACGAATTCAAAGGACTAAATAGTGCTTTAACAAAAGAATCTGAAAGTATTAAAAGTGTAGTAAATAATGCTTATAATGGATTAAATACTAATTTAACAAATGGATTTAATAAAGTTACAGATAGACAAGTAAATGATTTTAATTCATTAAATACAGGAATTGGAAGTATAGCTTCAACACAAGGTACAGAATTTACACAAATTAAAACATCTATTAATGCAAACGCAACTTTAGTAAATAATAAATACTTAGCGTTAGATGGAAGTTTAAATGGAGTTAGTCAAACAGTTAATGAAAATAAATTAGCATTAGAATCTATTGGAAGTAAAATAGATAATATAACTAATAAATTAGATAGTATGGATGCAAAATTAGACATTTTAGTAAGAAATATGAAAGTGTCTAGTATTGATAATTTAGATATTCAAGCATTAGCCGAATCTTATGAAGCGTATTATACAACCTTTAAAAGAGAAAATGGTAGAGATGCAACTCTAGAAGAAAAAATGGAATTTGTAATTACATATTTAAAAAATCGTAGTTATGTAAGAAGTAATTAATAAAATGAATGTAGATTTTGAAAGACTGAGAATGGATTTGATTAATTATTTTGAAGGAGCTTATTTTGCAGGCGGTATTGGGTATGCAATACTTGATGCAGATAGAGCAAGGTATGCAACAGAAGATGAATTAATTAGATTAGCTCAATTTGTTGAAATAGATTTAACAAATTATGAAAATATGGGAAAGAGTAGATAAATTAATCTATTCTTTTTTTTGTTAATATAACATATATTTTTCTGAGGGATAATTATGTTCTATAATAATGTACATACAAGAATAAGATATATATTTTTAGTAGTTATCTTAGTTTTAGTGATAGCTATAGCTAGAGTTTTTTATATTCAAGTATTTTCTTATAAAAAATTAAATACTTTAGCAGAGTCTTTATGGAGTAGAAAATTACCTATATCAGCAGATAGAGGCAAAATTGTTGATAGGAACGGAAGAGTTTTAGCTGATAATATTACTACAACATCACTCGTGGTTATTCCAAATCAAATTGAAAATAAAGAAGATGTTGCCAAAAAGCTAAGTGAAATACTTGGGAGTGACTATAAAGATATGCTTAAGCATGTTAGTAAAAAAACATCAATTGAAAGAGTACATCCCGAAGGGAGAAGATTAAGTTATGAAATAGCGGAAAAAATAGATGCTTTAAAAATAGATGGAGTTTATTTAGTTAAAGAAAGTAAAAGATATTATCCATATGATACTGTTTTAAGTCATGTTTTAGGTTATGTTGGTATTGATAATCAAGGACTTTCAGGATTAGAACTCTATTATGATGATTATTTAACTGGTGAAGATGGTTCTATAAAATATTTTTCTGATGGTAAAGGACATAAACTTGAACTTGCAGAAATATATGAGGCTCCGACATCCGGAGTAACGCTTCAGCTCACAATAGATTTAGATTTACAACTCGCGGTTGAAAATGAACTTGATAATGTGGTTGCTAAGTATGACCCAGATAGTGTGATAGCTATTGCCATGAACCCAAAGAATGGAGAAGTTCTAGCCATGGCATCAAGACCTAATTTTGATAGCAATAACTATCAAAACTATACAACTGAAGTAATAAATAGGAATTTACCTATTTGGATGACATTTGAACCAGGATCAACAATGAAAATATCGACATACACTGCAGCTATTAATGAAGGATTAATTAACATTTTTGAAGACAGATTTACTGATACGGGTGCCATAACTGTTGATGGAGCAACCCTTCATTGTTGGAAGCATGGTGGTCACGGTAACCAAACTTATCTGGAAGTAATTGAAAATAGTTGCAATCCAGGCTTTGTTAACTTAGGACTTATGCTTCAAAAAGAAAAATTAATGAGTTATATTAAAAAATTTGGCTTTGGTACTAAAACTGGAATTGATTTAAATGGTGAAGGTACTGGAATACTATTTAATTTAGATAAAATGGGCAATGTTGAACTTGCAACAACTGCATTTGGTCAAGGAATAAGTGTAACTCCGATACAACAAGTTCAAGCTGTATCCGCAATAATTAATGGAGGAAATCTATATTCCCCATTTCTTGTTAAAAATTTTTTAGAACCTGAAACAAACACAATTGTTAAAAGTGTTACTGCTGAAAATAAAGGAACAGTTATAAAAAAAGAAACATCAGATTTAGTAAGATATGCCTTAGAAAGTGTAGTTGCCAAAGGATCAGGACATAATGCTTACATTGAAAACTATCGAATTGGTGGTAAAACTGGTACAGCCCAAACAGTTGAAAACGGTATTTATTCATCAAGTAAATATATTTTATCTTTTATAGGATTTATGCCTGCAGATGACCCTGAAATAGTAGTATATGTTGCTGTCCAAAATGCAAAAGGAGTAGTGCAATATGGTGGTACAGTAGCAGCTCCAATAGCTAGAAATATTTTCTTAAGTGCGATAGATATTCTTGATATAAAGCCATCTACAGAAGGAATACCGAAAGAATATACATGGCTTGATCAAAAATATGCGACAGTACCAGATGTTGTAGGATTAAGTGTTGAAGAAGCTAAGAAAACATTAAAAGGATTTAATATAGAATATAGTGGTGAAGGAAATGCGGTTATTTATACCTCACCAAAGGCAGGAATGTATGCTAAAGAAAATGGTACTATAGTTTTAATGCTTGGATAAGTGTAAAATGATGTAAATTTTTAAAGTAAAATCATAAATATATTAAAAAAGTAGTGTATAATAAAATTACGAGGTGAAAATTATGTTAATTTTAGCTAAAGCATCTATGGCAATGATGTTAGGATTTGTTTTATCATTAATAACAGGTTTATTTATTATACCTTTATTTAGAAAATTACATTTTGGTCAATCAGTAAGTCATTTAATTAATGAAAGACATTTAAAAAAAGAAGGAACACCAACAATGGGAGGACTAATATTCATAATTCCCGTTATTGTGTCCTTAATTCTCTTATATATAAAGGGAAGTATTTCCATAAGCTATAATTTAATTATAGTAATATTTGTCTTCATTGCTTATGGATTACTTGGTTTTATAGATGATTTTTTAAAAGTAAAATATCATGATAACAATGGAATAAGTTTAGTTACAAAGTTTTTAATTCAAATGTGTATAGCTTTAGTATTCTTCTATTTATTTATGAAAGGTGGCGGAGAACCAGTACTTAGCATAAGTTTTCTAAATATTTACCTAGATTTAGGTTGGATGTTTGGCTTATTCATATTATTTTTACTGGTTGGAACTACGAATGCTGTTAACATAACTGATGGTTTAGATGGTCTAGCTGGTGGTTTGTCAGCGATTGCTTTCTTTGCTTATGGTGTTATAAGTTGGAATGCTGGCTGGCTTGAAGGATATCAAGAAATAGCTATTTTTTGCTTTTTACTTGTTGGTTCTTTAATAGGATTTTTAGTATTTAATACTCATCCAGCACGCATATTTATGGGAGATTTAGGTTCACTTGCTTTAGGTGGTGCTCTAGCATCAGTTGCTATAGTATCAAGGCATGAAATATCACTAGCAATAATAGGTGGCGTATTTGTAATTGAAACTTTATCAAGTTTAATTCAAATTATATCAATTAGGTATTTTAATAAAAAAGTATTCTTAAAAGCTCCACTTCATCATCATTTTGAAGAGTTAGGTTGGAGAGAAACTGATATTATTAAGTTATTCTGGGTGGTAGGTTTTATTCTTGCTATGGCAGCTATAACTTATGGTGTGTGGTTATAAATTGAAGTAGATATTACTTCTTTTTTTTGTTATTCGTGTAAAAAACTTAAATTATACTTAGAATAAAATTTGTTACTTTAAAATTAACCTAAGTTTGAAAATCCATGATTACCAGAGTTTTCTGTAACTTGTAATAGAAAACTTTTTTTTTAATATAATTATATGAGGGATAAACATGCCAAAAAAAGATGATAAATGGTTACTTATAATTGTCATAATAACAGCTATATTTGGTATAGTAATGATTTATTCTGCTAGTTTTATCTGGGCAGATTATAAATTTAATGACCCTTTTAAGTTTGTTAAAGCCCAAAGTGCATTCTTTATAATGTCTCTTTTACTTGTTTTTATTTTAAGAAAAATAAACCCTAAAATATATTATGAAAAAGCTAATTTAATACTTCTTATATGTTTTATATTACTTGTTTTAGTATTAATACCTGGACTTGGTAAAATAAGAAATGGTAGTAGAAGTTGGTTTGGAATAGGTGGTTTTGGTATTCAACCTAGTGAATTTGCTAAAATAGGTTTAATTATATATGTTTCAAAATATCTTGCCAATAATAATAGAATTATAACAGATGTAAAAAAAGGCGTACTTCCAATTTTACTTGTTATAGGAGTATTCTTCCTTCTCATAATGCTTGAACCAGATTTTGGTACAGCAATGGTTATAGTTATTACACTTGTATCAATACTCTTTATTTCTGGAGTAAAACTGTCATTCTTTGTTAAAATTGGATTGCTTGGTTTACTGGGCATAGTAGGACTTATTGTAGTAGCTCCATATCGTATGCTTCGTATTGTGTCATTCTTAAATCCATGGGTTGACCCTTTAGGTAGCGGATATCAAATTATTCAAAGTTTATATGCTATTGGTCCCGGAGGATTACTTGGTCAAGGATTTTTAAAAAGTCGTCAGAAACAATTCTACTTACCAGAACCTCAGACAGATTTCATATTTTCTATAATTTCTGAAGAATTTGGTTTTTTAGGTATTCTCATCGTAACTTCATTTTTTGCTTTTATCTTTTATAAAATAGTAAAAATATCTTTAAACTGTGATAATCTATTTTATAAATATTTATCTTTTGGCTTAGGTTTCGGTATTATTATTCAAGCTCTTTTAAATATTTGTGTAGTTATTGGACTTATTCCGGTCACTGGAGTAACACTTCCATTTTTTTCTTATGGGGGTTCTTCATTGCTTGTAAGTATGGCAAGTATAGGAATTATACTCAGCATTTCTAGAGAATCTAAAAAGTAAGCAGTTATTATTGTAAACTCCCTAATTATTTGTTGTAATTTATCTATAGCTAATAGAATGTGAGGTTTTAAATGAAATTAATAGTTGAAAAAAGCTCTTGGAGTGGTCGTAGCATAGGATATGAACCAAAAGTAGAAATTAAAGAGTATGATGATTTAAATGCTTTATTGCATAATGAACAAGTATTTGAAGAAAGTTTTGAACAATTTTCATTCACTATCATTGAGTTAGGTGAAGATTACATTAAAATTGAAACAAACTCTCCGATGAGTGCTGGTGATGATGGAACAATAAATTTACATTCAAAAGAAACAATTTTTAAAGTTGAAAAGGGTAAAAAATTAAAATTAACAACATTAACTATGGATTTTGGTTTTATTTATACATTTGAATTAAAATAATATAAAAACAAAAAATGACGGGAGAAAAATAATCCCGTCTTTATTTATACTAGCAAAGATTTACATCATCTTTGCTAATAATAGTATATGTATTAATAATATAATTATACAAAAAAACTACATAATAATTAAATTATGCAGCTTTTTTATTTAAAGTTCTTGCTTCTCTAGCACTAATGATTACTTTTTCTCCATTTATTGTCTTCTTTTGTAAATTTGGTTTTTGTGTCATTTTAGTTGCATTTAAAGCATGTGATCTTCTATTACCAGTTAAAGGTTTTTTAGTAGTTACTTTTGTAGCCATTTTTCTCACTCCTTTTTTGTTTACTTATTAATTTTAACAATATATTTTATGTTTGTCAAATATTACTTATGTTTTTACCCTCAAATTTGGAAATTTTTTCTCAAAAACCTTATTATTGAAGTATTTATCGATGTAAGTATCAAAATCTGAGTTTGCTTCAATGCCTCTTTTTCTTTGTGAATATCTTTTGGTTACAATACTTGTTAAGCTTAAATCAAATGCTAAAAATATGGTTATAATGATAATTATTATTCGTGATAAGTTAAATTTTAATATTTTATTATAAAACTTTAAGTAAATATCTAAGCCATATTTAATCCATAGATATGTAATGGCACCCCAGATGATGGAATATGGAAGATTAATTCTACCATTTAAATTATTTTTTATATTGCTATAATTCCAGGTACTTGTATGAAGTATATAATCTTGAAATAAAGATGCAATATATTCAAATATGGCACCAATTAATAGTCCAAGTAAAAATATCAAAATAGGACTTTTCTTCTTCATTTTATAAAGAATAGCACTTATAAGAATAATTCCAAGTCCATATATAGGCTTAAGTGGAGAAAACCACAAACCCTGTTTGTTAGTTAAATGTCCATTTTTTAATAAGAATCCAATAGTCTCAAAAATATATCCAAATAAACCGCCGATTATAAAAAGCAAAACAACATGATAAAATATTTTTTTTATTTTTTTCAAGTTTAATCACCAATAATAGTATTTGCAAAAACTTTCTAATTTATGATTACACAAAAATATAATTTACACCTTTTGACAGTTGAAGATAACATATTAAATAAAAATTTTTTATGTATCTTTTTGCCTATTATATCTTATAAATATAGCAACGCAATATAGCAAATGAAAAAACTTGCTAAAAAATGGGGGAAAAATTACATACTTTAGGAAATATATAAAGTGAAGGGATAAATATATTCCTATGGAGGTAAAATATGCAAATGGTTAAAACAAATGCAAAACAAAACTTTTTTTCATTTAATTATGATAGAGTATTTAAAGCTATTTTTTGTAGTGAGGAGGCAAGAAGAAAAGAAAATTTTCATCTTTTAGAAAGATTATTAAAAGATATAATCAAAGAAAATATCAAAGTACTTAAAATAATGTCGCCGGAGCTGGCAGTAACAAATGCAAAAGAAAGAACCAAAAGATTAGATCTTTTAATTGAATCACATGGAAAAGTAGTACATATGGAATTAAATACATCATGTAGTTTAGAAAATAAGATTAGGAATAATTGTTTTTTCTTTAGTTTTTATGCTCAAAATACTAAAGTAGGGGAAGAATTTGATACAGATTTAATGTTTATTCACATATCATTAAATTATGGAATGGGTAAGACTGATAAACTAATAATAGATACAAATAATTTTTCAGATGAATTTGAAACTGTATTACCAAATATAAGAATATTACATGTAAATCTTGATAATTACAAAAAATTGTGGTATGATAATGTTGCTAAAGAAAATGTGAAAGGGTCATTGTTAACATTAATATCATTAAAGAATAAAGAAGATATAAAAAGATATGCAGAAAGTGTAGATGATCCAGATGTGAAGGAGTGTGTAGATAGGCTTATGATACTAAATGAAAATACGATTAAATCATTTTGGAATTTAACACCAGAACAAGAAAATAGAATGATGCAAAATACAAGAGAAAAGTTAATAAGAGAAAAAAGTGAAAAACGAGGATTGCAAAAAGGGAAAAATATTGGACTTGCTGAAGGGAAAATATCTATAGCAAGAAATATGATAAATATGAATATAGGAAAAGATATTATAAAGAGTGCCACTGGTCTATCAGAAGAAGAAATAGAAAAGTTATATTTAGAAAAGTAAATTTATAAAAAAGGAAGATAAAAATTATTTCAGCCATAAACTAGTAATTTATCATGTAAAAACTTGACAATTTAGCATATGCTAAAGTATAATTTTGTTAAGTGAATAAGGAAGTGTTACTCATGAGATTAAGATTTAAGTCTGCACTAGGTTTCATATTTCTACTTATAGCTATTTGTGCCTTTTTAGGTGTTGGCTATATATTTTATGGCAAAATAAGCAATGATTCTGACATTGTAGTTGATGGTAAGATAACAATTAACTATCTAACTGGTAAAAAGTTTGAATTAAATGGTAATAATGAAGTTTCTTTCTCAGTAACAAATAATGATACTGAAACAAAATATTATTACATACAACTAACAGATATTTATGCTAAAGATGTTAAATACGAATTAACATCTTCAGATAATTTAAAAATAGCTAATGAACTTAAATCAGAAATAATTTCAAATCAAGTATCAATTAATGCACAGGAAACAGTTAACTATACAATAAAATTCACAACAAAAGATAATGAAAAGTATTCTGGCGTTATTCAAATTGGCGAAAAAAATGATGAAAATAACACATTTGCAGATGTAATAATTGCTAATAATAAATTAAATGAAACAAGTTTAACTAAAAATGGTGAATCTGCAACATTAGATGAAGGATTTTTAAAAAGCACTGATGATTTAGGTGTAGCATATTATTTTAGGGGAGCAGTTTCAAATAACAATGTAAAATTTGCAGATAAAAATTGGAAAATAGTCAAAATTAATGGTGATGGTTCAGTTAAACTAGTGCTTGATGGAACTATCGAAGAATTAAATAAATATTATGAAAGTGAATTTTCATTTGAAAATAGTAAAATAAGTGAGAGTTTAAATAATTGGTACAATGTAAATCTAAAAGATTATAGCGATTATATAGCATATTATAAATTTTGTAATGATATAGTAACAGAAGAAGAAAGTACTAATTATATAGGTTATAGTAGAATAATCACTAATAAAATACCTATGTATGTGTGCTTAGGAAATAAAGTTAACACAAAAATTGGCTTATTAACTGCAGATGAAGTATCAATGGCTGGAGCTTCAACAAATGAAAATAAAAGCTTTTATCTATATAATGAAAATATTAAGACTGCTTATTATTTAATGACTGGAGCAGAATATAAAAATGGTACATATTATCCATTTTTAGTTAATACTGATGGTAGTATCATAGCTAATACTGCAGGAAATTTACTTAGAAGTATAAGACCAGTTATTAATATAATTAAGAATGCAAAAATAACCGGAAATGGTTCTTTAGAAGAACCTTATGAGATAATTACTAATTAACTTAAGATTTTCTTAAGTTTTTTTTGACATTTTACATACTAGATGATATAATAGATGTCAATATTTGACACACAAATATGTCAAATTGACATTTAATACTTTTTATAAAAAAATATAAATAGTATAATGATATTGGTGGTAGAAATGAAAATATTTAATGATATATATAATTTTATAATGGCATTGAGGTTTGTGGACATAGTATTTTATTTTTCGATATTAATACTTATGATACTCATAGTTATACTTATTTACTTTATAAAGATAAATAAATTGGAAGAGGATGAGAAAAACAAATTGGGGGAGACTCAAGAGATGAAAATAGCAAAGGAATTAAGGGATAATATGAAGAGTAGTGATAAAATGATACAATTTACAGATTATGAAAAAGATCAAGAAGATAAGGCAATAATTAGTTATGATGAACTTTTAAATAAAGAAACTAATAATTATGAACTTAATTATGAAACAGAAGAGATGCACGATGATTTATCTGTAAAAAAGGTTGATTTAGATAATTTAGTAAACAAGAGTAATAATGCAGTATCTAATTTAGAAGTTAGAGTTATAAGTTTTCAAAAAGAAGAAGCTTTTTTAGAAGCGTTAAAGAGATTACAAAAGGAATTGGGATAGGTTATGAAATTTAATATAGTTACATTTGGATGTAAAGTTAATCAATATGAATCAAATATGATGAAAGAAAGAATGCTTTCATCAAATTTTTTCTATGAAGAAGACATAAATAAAGCAAACATAATTATAGTAAATACTTGTTCTGTCACTAATGTTGCAGATAAAAAATGTTTAAAAATGATAAGAAGAATAAAAAGAGAATATCCAAATGCTATTCTTGTAGTTGCTGGTTGTAGTAGTCAAAATAAACAAAGTGAGTATGAAAATTTAGACATAGATATACTTATTGGTAATAAAGATAAAAGTATAATAAATGAGCTTATTAAAGAATATATAGATACTAAAAAAAGATATGTTAAGTTTTATAATGATAGAGATTTAGATTTTGAAGATATGTTAATAGATGATTATAATCATGTAAGAGCTTTCATTAAGATTGAAGATGGTTGTGATAATTTCTGTTCATATTGTATTATTCCTTATGTCAGAGGTTCTGTAAGGTCTAAATCTTTTAATAAAGTAATCGAAGAAGCTAAACATTTAGCACATCATGGACATAAAGAAATAGTTTTAACTGGTATTCATACTGGCCATTATGAAGATTCTGGTCATGATTTAACTGATTTAATAAATGAACTTTCTAAAATTGAAGAATTAAAACGAATTAGAATATCTAGTATTGAAATAACAGAACTTAATGATAAGTTCTTAGATATGCTAGGTAAAAATGATAAAGTATGTAATCATTTACATATTCCTCTTCAAGCAGGTAGTGATGAAATACTAAAAAGAATGAACCGTAAATATGATTTAAAATATTATGAAGAAAAAATAAATAAAATTAGGAGTATTAGACCCGATATATCAATATCAACAGATATTATCGTAGGTTTTCCATATGAAACAGAAGAGTTATTTAAAAGTACTTTAAAATTTTCAGAAAAGATGAAATTTAGTAAAATACATGTTTTTCCTTATTCAATTAGAAAAGGTACTGCAGCAGCATCAATGCCTGAACAAATTGATGAAAGTATAAAAAAGGATAGAGTTAAAAGATTAATGGCTCTAAGTGAAAAAATGGAAGAAGAATATTATAATAAATTTAAGGGTAAAAGCTTAGATATTCTTGTAGAAGAAGTAAATGATAATGTAAGTATTGGTCATACAAGTAATTATTTAAAAATAGAAGTACCTGAAAAACTAAATAAAAATGAAATCTATACAGTAACATATAACGGAGGAAAATAATGGACGAATTACAAGAAAGAATAACAAATTTAACAAATAATGAAGAAGCAAGATATTTTTATCATTTTACAAATGCATCAGGTGATAAAATTTTAGAAGAAGGTTTAGTAGTGGCAAACCCTTTATAGGAACAATCATTTTTAGAATTTAGTAAAGAAGAACTTGCAAATATTGCATCAGTATTAGATGATAATAAAAGTACTGTAGTTAAAAATAATACAACCATGATTATAGCAGGGGTTTATAAAGATAGTATGGATGGTTTTATAAGAAAATTAAGGCCAGAAGAAGGAGCATTTCTAGATTTTGAAGGAGTTGGAGCTCCAGATTATATTGTTGATAGTAATAATTTATTAGGTTATATTGATTTAGAAAATTTAGAATTAATTACAAATGAATATGCTAGTGTTCTAAGTGATAATCTATATTTAGATTAATTTATTAAATTAGAGTAAATAACTTGATATTTTGAAGTAAGAAGTTTATAATAATGTAAGTATTAGGCATATAAGTATGCTAGTAAAAATACATAAAAGGGTATTTATGAATTACATTAAAGGCAAGATTAAAAAGTTAATATTTTATAGTAAAGAAAGTGGCTTTGTAGTCGCTTTATTTCGCGTTAAGGAAAGTAATGTACTTGAGATAGGAAGTAATAAGACTATAACTATTACAGGTTCATTTTTAGACCCAAGTATTGATGTTGCTATGACTCTTTATGGTGATTATAAAAAAAATGATAAATGGGGTATGCAATTTGTTGTAGAAAGTTATGAGGTAGATAAACCCACTACAAAAGAAGCAATAATTGACTTTTTATCTAGTCCATTTATTGAAGGATGCGGGGAAGTAACTGCCAAAAGAATAGTGGAAGCTTTCGGAGAAAAATCATTGGATATAATAAAAAATGATAAAGAAAAATTACTTGAAATTGAAGGCTTAACAGAAAAAAGAGCAGAAAAAATCCATGCATCACTAATTAACTATGATAAAAGTGGGGATACTATATTAAAACTTCAAAATTTAGGTTTTTCTATTGAAGAATGTTATAGGATATATAATTATTTTAAAGATGAAATAGATGAAGTTTTAGCAAATGACTTTTATAGAATAAGTGAAGTTGTAGATTTTAGAAAAGTAGATAGTATATATGTTAATAATTATGGTGATAAATCCGACGCTAGAGTATTTGCGTGTATTTTAGAAAGTATGAGAATATTATCTTTTGCAAATGGTGATACATTTTATTATGCAGATGAAATAAGAAGTGCTATTTTAAAAGAATTTTATATTGAACTTACGGAAGATGTTTTCTTAGAATGCTTAGATTATCTAGAAAATAACAATGATATTATAAGATTAGATAAAAGAATATATTTAAAAGAATATTATGAAAAAGAATGTAATATAGCTAAGTGTTTAAAGAAAATAGATAGTAAAGCACCAAAATTGTTTTATAATATTGATGAAAAGTTAAAAGATTTAGAAGAAAAATTAAAAATAGATTACAATGAAACACAAGAAAAAGCTATAAAAAGTGCTTTAAATAATAATATAACAATTATATCCGGGGGACCTGGAACAGGTAAAACAACTATTATTAATGCTATAGTTAAGCTATATATAGAAAAAGAAAAATTAGGACCAGCAGATATAATGGAAACTATAGCACTTTTAGCTCCGACTGGAAGAGCTGCTAAAAAGATGAATTCATCAACAGGTATTCCAGCATATACAATTCATAGATATTTAAAATGGTATAAGGATAGTAATGAATTTGTATATAACGAATATAATAAAACTCATCATAAGCTCATTATCGTAGATGAAGTTAGTATGATAGATGTTGATTTATTTAATGCTTTACTTAATGGCATTAGCTCAAATGTTAAACTAATACTAGTTGGTGATACATTCCAACTTCCAAGCGTGGGTCCAGGACTTGTTTTAAATGACTTAATTGATAGTGATTTCTTTAATTATGTACCACTTAATCAAATTTATAGACAAAGTGATAATTCATATATACCATTTTTAGCTAAAGAAATTAAAAATAATGATTTAAGTGAAGAATTTCTAACTAAAAAAGATGATTATAACTTTGTCCAAGTAGATTCTAGTAATATAAAAAGTGCAATAAAACAAATAACTGATATCTCTCTTGAAAAAGGTTTAGATGAAAGAAGTGTTCAAGTTTTAGCACCGATGTATAAGGGAGAAGCTGGAATAGATGCTTTAAATAGCACTTTACAAGAAATATATAACCCACCAGATAGAAAAAAAGAAGAAGTTATTTATGGTGAATATATTTATCGTGAGAAAGATAAAGTTTTGCAACTAGTTAATGACTTAGATAATAATGTTTTTAATGGTGATATTGGTTTTATAGAAAGTATAAATGGAAATAAAATAATAATTAATTTTGATGGTAATAGAGTAGAATATGATAAAAAAGATTTAAAACAAATAAAACATGCCTATGCTATATCTATTCATAAGAGCCAAGGTAGTGAATTTACTCATGTTTTAATGCCAATATCAAAAAGTTATTACAAAATGCTTTATAACAAACTTATTTATACTGGTGTAAGTAGAGCAAAAAAGAGCCTTACTTTAGTAGGAGATGCTGCAGCTTTCCAAAGAGCAGTAGGTAATAATTATTCTTCTGGAAGAAAAACAAGTTTAAAAGAACAAATTACTATGGTATATAATAGTTAAATTTGGACATACTACCTGTAGAGGTGGAAAAATGAAAAATATGTTTAAAGCTATGATGGTAGTTGGCACTATGGCAGGTGTTGCTGGTGGTATTTATTTAATGAATGATAAAAAAGCTATGAAGAAAGCTGGTAAAAAAGTAATAAGTGCCATGGATAGTGCAGAGTCAATGATAGCTAAAAAAATAAACTAAAAATTATTCTTATAAAAAAAGTGACTGTAAACTGATAACGAAAAGTTAATATGTTGCTTTTTTTTTTTTTTTTTGGTTTAAAATAG
>ENA-OPCN01000090-OPCN01000090.1-human-gut-metagenome-genome-assembly--contig:-NODE-90-length-86663-cov-6.049072_pt1 | contig 86663 bp, 84 predicted proteins | sample MGYA00241567_ERZ501485 | MGnify/ENA primary metagenome ERZ501485 (study PRJEB25962, sample SAMEA2042579) | human gut metagenome | biome: human gut; feature: human-associated habitat; material: faeces...
CAGCAGCTATGGCAGGAGAAATCTTAACAGGAAAAACAATATTAGAAGCATTAAACACTGACTTAGTATGTGATGCAATAAATACTGCTATGAGAGAATTATTCTTACAAATAGTATATGGTAGAACACAATCTGCATTCTCAGAAGGTGGTTTAGCTGTAGGTGCAGGACTAGAAGACTTAGGAAAAGGTCATGTAAGTCAAGTTGGAACAATTTATTCAAGTAAATTAAAAGGTCCAAGATACTTACAATTAACAGAAGGATATATAGTAGAATTAGGATTAGATAAAGATGACCAAATTATAGGATACAAATATGTTCATATGGGAAAAATGATGGACAATATTAAAGCTGGAATGGATCCTATGGCAGCAATTGAAAAAGCTTCTGGTACATATGGAAGATTTGATGAAGCTGTTAAGAAAATAGATCCACGTAAAGAATAAAATTTTAATTAGACATGTTTGTAAAATATATATAAAATAGGAGGAAATTTAAATGGCAGTAACATTTGAAAATTATGAAAGAAGAATAGATCAAATCAAACCAGTAATGGAAAAATATGGTATAAAAGATTTTGAAGATGCATTAAAAATTTGTACAGACAAAGGATTTAATCCATATGAAATAACAAAAGGAGTTCAAACAATTTGTTTTGAAAATGCAGCTTGGGCATATACTTTAGGTGCAGCTATAGCTGTAAAAAAAGGATGCACAAAAGCAGCAGATGCAGCAACAGCTATAGGAGAAGGTTTACAAGCTTTTTGTATTCCAGGTTCAGTTGCTGATGATAGAAAAGTTGGTTTAGGACATGGTAATTTAGCTTCAATGCTATTATCAGAAGATACAAAATGTTTTGCATTTTTAGCAGGACACGAATCATTTGCAGCAGCAGAAGGTGCTATAGGTATAGCAAAATCTGCTAATAAAGTTAGAAAAGAGCCTTTAAGAGTTATTTTAAATGGTTTAGGAAAAGATGCAGCACAAATAATCTCAAGAATTAACGGATTTACATATGTAAAAACAGACTTTGATTTCTTTACAGGAAAAGTAAATGTCGTAGAAGAAATACCATATTCTGATGGTGAAAGATCAAAAGTTAGATGCTATGGTGCTAATGACGTTAGAGAAGGTGTTGCTATAATGTGGATGGAAGATGTTGATGTTTCTATAACAGGAAATTCAACAAATCCAACAAGATTCCAACATCCAGTTGCTGGAACTTATAAGAAAGAAAGATTAGCAGCAGGAAAGAAATATTTTTCAGTTGCATCAGGTGGTGGAACAGGAAGAACATTACACCCAGATAATATGGCTGCAGGACCAGCTTCATATGGTATGACAGATACAATGGGAAGAATGCATTCAGATGCACAATTTGCAGGAAGTTCATCAGTACCAGCTCATGTTGAAATGATGGGATTAATTGGTATGGGAAATAATCCAATGGTTGGATGTACAGTTGCAATAGCTGTTGCTGTAGAAGAAGCAATGAAATAAATTATCTAAATAAAAAAGTGTAGAGGACGGAGTAAAAATTATAGTTTAAATTAATGTTTTGCTCTGTCCTTATCTTTTATAAAAATTAACTGTATATTAAAGTTAAAAATCACATTTTGAAAATTAAATAATAAGATTATTAATTTTAATATTTATAAAAGATATCGTTGTAACTTGTAACATATCTGTTTAAAATTCTATGAATTGTTAAAAATAAAAATAACAAGGAGGTTTAGTTATGAAAAGTTATTTAGAAATTGAAAGTGTAAAAGCATTAGAAGTATTAGATTCAAGAGGAAATCCAACAGTACAAGTTGAAGTTGTTACAATTGATGGATCAGAAGGTGTAGCAATGGTTCCATCAGGAGCTTCAACAGGAGCTTTTGAAGCTGTTGAATTACGTGATGGAGATAAATCAAGATACATGGGTAAAGGAGTTTTAAAAGCTGTTAACAATGTTAACGAAATAATAGCTCCTGAATTAATAGGAATGAATGTATATGATCAAGCTAAAATTGATAAAAAATTAATTGAAATTGATGGAACAGAAAATAAAGGAAAATTAGGTGCAAATGCAACATTAGGTGTATCTCTAGCTGTTGCAAAAGCAGCTGCTAATTCATTAGGATTAGAGCTATATAATTACATTGGTGGACCAAATGCTAAAACATTACCAGTTCCAATGATGAACATATTAAATGGTGGAAAACATGCTGATAACACAGTAAATACACAAGAATTTATGATTATGCCAGTTGGTGCAAAATCATTTACAGAATGTTTACGTATGTGTGCAGAAATTTACCATACATTAAAGAAAGTATTAAAAGAAAAGGGTTTAGCTTCAGGTGTTGGTGATGAAGGTGGATTTGCTCCAAACTTATCAAGTGATGAAGAAGCTTTAAAATTAATAGTTGAAGCAATTGAAAAAGCTGGATACAAACCAGGAGAAGAAGTTTGTTTAGCATTAGATGTTGCATCAACAGAAATGTATGATGAAGCTAAAAAAATAGGTAAAGAAGGAAACTATTATTTCTGGAAAACAAACGAATTAAAAACTCCAGATGAAATGATTGCATTCTTAGAAGAATTAGTTAATAAATATCCAATAATCTCAATTGAAGATGGTTTAGCAGAAGAAGATTGGGAGAACTGGTCAAAATTAACAGAAAAATTAGGAAACAGAATTCAATTGGTTGGTGATGACTTATTTGTAACAAATGTTAAAAGATTACAAAAAGGATTAGATAACAACATAGCAAATAGTATATTAATAAAATTAAATCAAATAGGAACATTAACAGAAACATTAGATGCAATCGAATTAGCTAAAAAGAACGGATACACAGCAGTTGTATCACACAGAAGTGGTGAAACAGAAGATACAACATTAGCAGATATTGCAGTTGCAACAAATGCAGGACAAATCAAAACAGGTGCACCATGCAGAACAGATAGGGTTGCAAAATACAACAGATTATTAAATATTGAAAATCAATTAGAAGATGTTGCTGTTTATTTAGGTAAAAAAGCAATTGTAAAATAGTTACGATTTAGTTGAAAAATTGATAATTTTTAATTGACAGAATGTATATAAGGAGTATATAATTAATATACTAATAAAGAATAGCTGTTCAATAATTCGAGTGTTTCGCAACTCATAAAAAATGGCGAGCAATATATTCGAGTGTTTCGCAACTCATAAAAAATGGCGAACAATATATTCGAGTGTTTCGCAACTCATAAAAATGCGAGATTTAATTAAGGGGGTTAAAATTTATTTTAGCTCTCTTTTTTTTACAAGGAGGTGAAAAAGTGAATTTAAAATTTTATGAGGCTGATGGCGAATATATTAAGTATTTAAGAGAAAATGGCGACGAAAAGATTCCAAAAATAGATTATGAAAAACATAAAAAATTTTTCTGTGGAATAGTACTTACAATTAACAATTTTAATTATTTTGCTCCAGTGTCATCATTTAACAGAAAAATTCATACGGGTTTCTTGATTATGGATAATGATAAAGAAACAAATGAATTAAAACCAATATCTTCTTTGCGATTTTCATTTATGTTTCCTTGTCCAATTGAATACTTGAATCAAAAGGATTTTTCAAAAGAAGATGAAAAATATAAGAATCTTTTAAGAAAAGAACTGCATTATTGCAATATAAATAGGGAAAAGATTAGGAAAATAGCAGAGGAAGTTTATCAATTAGGAATTAATGAAAGAACAAGAAAAAAATTTAATATATGTAATTTTAAGAAATTAGAGGAGCAATGCTTAAAGTATATGATGAATGCGAATGAATAATGAATTCTAAATAATTTTGAGTTATGTATAATCGAAAGTAGAAAAGAAATCTATTATATTAGACTTCCTTTCCTTGATATAAATCCTTCTCTTTTAAAATCCTATCAACACCATTAAGCACCAACTTTTTATGAGCATTCCATTCAGGTGCAATTAACAAATCCTTTGGGGCATCTCCACTTATTCTGTGAATAACGATATTTGGAGAAATATGTGTTAATATATATACAACACTATTCAAATAATCATCAAGCTTTAAAGGTGTATATTTTCCATCATAATACATTTGTGCTAATTTTGTATTTTGTATAACATATGTTGAATGAATTTTTAAACCTTGGATATTATGGTTATTTATGAATTTTATTGTATTGCACAAATCATCATTTGTTTCACCAGGTAGTCCTACCATTATATGTGTTACAACATCTATTTTGTATTTATTTAAAAGAGCAACTGCATCTGAAAATTGTTTACTACTATAACCTCTATTTATTAATACACCTGTTTGCTCATTGGCTGTTTGAAGTCCAAGTTCAACCCACACATAGTATTTTTCACTATAAGATTTTAATAATTTTACAACTTCTTCTGTTATACAATCTGGACGAGTAGCAACTGCCAAAGCTACAATTCTATCATCTATTAAAGCTGAGTCATACTTTAATTTTAAGTTGGCAATTGTGTCATATGTATTAGTAAAATTTTGAAAATATGCTATAAATTTATTAGCTCTTGTGCTTCTATAACTAGAAAAATAAGATTCAATTTGAGCTTGTATATTTTTAGATGAGTTTAAATGGTCTCCTGAACCGTGTTCACTGCAAAAAATACAACCTCCAATACCTGCAGTACCATCTCTATTAGGACAAGTGAATCCACCATCTATACAAATTTTTAAAGTACGCTCTCCAAATTTATTTTTTAAATATTCAGTTAAACGATTATATCTTTTTAAATTTTCCATAAAAATAAATATAACAAAAATTTGTAAAAAAAGCAACAAAAAAGAAAAATTAACATAATATATAATATAGTATTAATCAAAATACTATATAGGAGGTGACTTATATGGAACCACAAGAAACAATTTATTGTTATAATAAAGAAGAAAAATGTTGCTTTAAAAATAAATGTTTAGCAATAATTGCAACAATATTATTAACGGCGTTTGCAGTTGTAATAGGATTAATAATAGGAGCTTCTATTGTAGGAGCAATACTAGAAGCATTGTCAGCAGTAATAGTATTAGCGGTAGTTTTAGGACTATTATTAATATTAGATGTGATTTTAATTTTATGTAATAGAAAAAAGAAAGAAAGAAAATGTAAATGTTGTTGCTAAAGTAAACCACCAGCAATGGTGGTTTGCAATAAAAATATTGTATGGTTCTATAAAATGTGTAGATATAAAGTTTTATAATACATAAAATAAATATTTATACTATAGTCACTGGTGAATAAAAGTAGATAACTTTCAATGAGATTTAGAAACTAATGGTTTTTAAATTTAAATAATTGAAAGTTATCTTTTTTTGTTGTATTTTTAAATAATAATATATTCTATACTGCTCTGCAATAATAAAATAGAAATTTAATAAAAAGTACTAAAAAAATATTGAAATTATTATAATATTTATATATAGTTATACTATTAGAAAACAATTTTCTAAAATTAATTTGAGGTGATATAGTGGAAGAAAAAATAAGAGTTGAAATATGTCCAGAAAACCCAGCAATTAAAGTAGATGAGTCAAAATGTATAAAGTGTGGTAAATGTTTGGAGATATGTCGAAATGAAGTAACAGTGTCAAGAATGTATGATTTAGGTATTACAAAAAAGCCTATATGTATAAATTGTGGTCAATGTTCAATTTATTGTCCAACTGAGGCAATTAGTGAAAAAGAAGATTATGAAGAAATAAAGAAAATTTTGAAAAAAAATGATAAAGTAGTAACATTTAGTGTGGCTCCAGCTGTTAGAGTAGCATTAGGTGAAGAGTTTGGAATGAAAATTGGAACAAATATAGATAAGAAAATGGTTGGAGCTCTAAAGAAAATAGGTGCTAATTATGTATTTGATGTTACTTTTTCAGCTGATTTAACAATAATGGAAGAAGCAATGGAGCTTGTAAATAGAATTAAACAGAATAAAAATTTACCATTGTTTACTTCATGTTGTCCTGCATGGGTAAAATATGCGGAGTTATTTTATCCAGAATTATTATCTAATATATCAACTTGTAAAAGTCCAATTTCAATGCAAGGGACAATAATAAAAACATATTTTGCAAAAAAAGTTAATATTGATCCTAATAATATTGTTAATGTTGTTGTTGCACCATGTACAGCAAAAAAGGCTGAAATTAAAAGAAAAGAGCTAAGTATAACTAATCAAGATAATGATTATGTAATAACAACAAGAGAGCTTGCAAAACTTCTTAAAGAGCATAATATAAATTTAGAAGAATGCAAAGAAGAAGAATTTGATTCTCCACTAGGAGATGGCTCTGGAGCAGGTGTAATATTTGGAAACACAGGTGGAGTAACTGAAGCTGCTTTTAGAACAGCATATTATTACATAACCGGAAAAGATTTGAAAAATGATGAGCTTGTATTTTCTGAGGTACGTGGAATGAATGGAATAAAAAATATAGAGGTTAATATAAATGGAATAAATATTAAAGGTGCTGTTGTAAATGGTATGAAAAACTTAAAAAAAGTTTTAGACATAATAAAAGAAGATTCATCAAGTTATCAATTTATAGAAGTAATGAATTGTAATGGGGGATGTATTGCAGGTGGAGGTCAACCTAAAACAACACTTTTAAATATGCTAAAAACAAAAGAGGCAAGAATTGGAGGTTTATATTCTACAGATGAAAAGATGGTAAAAAGAGTAAGTTATAAAAATCCAGAAATTAAAAAGATATATGAAGAATTTTTTAAAGAGCCAAATAGCAATATTGCTCATAAATATTTACATACAACATATACAGATAAATCTGAAATCTTAAAAGGAGGTGCATGTGGTGAATAAAGAAGATATATTAAAAAAGGCAAGTAAGTGTTCAACATGCATTACAAAACCTTGTCAAGTTGGATGTCCATTAAATAATGATACTACTGAATTTATAAGGTTAGCGAAATTAGAAGAATTTGAAAAAGCATATGAAGTTTTATCAAAAACAACTGTATTGTCATCTGTATGTGGAAGAATTTGTCCACATGAAAAACAATGTCAGGGATCTTGTGCAATGAAAAATTATTATGGTGCTGTTGAAATTGGAAATATAGAATATTTTATAGGTGATGAAGCTATAAAAAATGGATGGAAATTACCACAATCTAAGGAAAAACGAAAAGAAAAAATCGCTGTGGTAGGAGCTGGACCATCTGGTTTAACTTGTGCAGCTTTTTTATGTGAAAATGGATATAATGTTACAGTATATGAAAAATATGAGCATCTAGGAGGTCTATTATATCACGGAATTCCTGAGTTTAGGCTTGATAAAAAAACATTAAGTAAAACAATTGAAAAGATTATAAATCTTGGAGTAGAAATAAAAACTAATTGTGAATTAGGTGTAAATATACAATTGCCAGATTTAGAAAAAGAATATGATGCTATATTTTTGGGATTTGGAGCTAATATTTCCAGAAAGATGAATATAGATGGTGAAACTTTAAATGGTGTTTATGGTGGAAATGAATTACTAGAAAAAAATTTGCATCCTGATTATAAAAATAAAAAAGTTGCTGTAATTGGCGGTGGTAATGTTGCAATGGATACGGCTAGAACAATAAAAAAATTAGGAGCAAACGAAGTAACTGTAATATATAGAAGAAGTGAAAAAGAAATGCCAGCAGAGGTTCATGAAATAGAAGAAGCTAAAAATGAAAAAATTGAATTTTTATTTCAAACAAATCCAGTTAAAATAATTGGAGAAAATAAAGTTGAAAAAATAGAATGTGTTAAAATGGAATTAAAACAAAAGGAAAATGAAACAAGATTAAGTCCAGTAGAAATTCCAAATAGTAATTTTACAATAGATTTAGATTATGTTGTAATGGCAGTTGGATCTAAACCAGAAAGTAATATATTGGAAAAACTAAATTTAGAGCTAACAGATAGAGGTCATATAAAAATTGATAAAAATAATCAAACATCAAATCCAAAAATTTTTGCAGGAGGAGATTTAGCTGGAGCAAAAGGAACCGTAGCTTGGGCTAGTAGAAGCGGTAGAAATGCAGCATATTCTATTATGAATTTTTTACAAAAATAATTTAAGAAATTGATGTAATTTTTGGGAGGCAAAATATATGTTATTATATATAATTTTAATCATAGTAGGTTTTGCACTATTAATTGTAGGTGCAGATTTTTTAGTAGATGGAGCAAGTGGGATAGCTAAAAAGTTTCACATTCCAGAAATAATAATTGGATTAACAATAGTATCAATAGGAACATCAATGCCAGAGCTTTTTGTAAGTATAACATCAGCTATAGATGGCTATTCTGATATGGCATTAGGAAATGTAATTGGAAGTAATTTGTGTAATTTATTACTTATTCTTGGATTGTCATCATTAATAAAACCTGTTGATTTTCAAGAGGAAACGAGAAAATATGAAATACCAATGTGCTTATTGTTTACAATAATATTAATGATTTTTTCAAATATATCAGGTGGAATATCAAGAATTGAAGCAGTTATATTACTAGTTTTATTTGGTCTTTTTATTGCGTATACAATATATATGGGAAAGAAAAAAAGCAAAGAAGATAGTAAAGTAGTTGAAGAAAAAAATAAAAATAAAACAATAAAAAACATTATATTAATAATATTAGGAATTGTAGGTTTGAAATTTGGAGGAGATTTCGTTGTAAATAATGCCGTAAATATTGCTCAAATGTTTAATATAAGTGAAAAAGTAATCAGTTTAACAATACTTGCAATAGGTACAAGCTTACCAGAGCTAGTAACAAGTGTAACAGCAGCAATTAAGGGAAATAGTGACATCGCAATTGGAAATATTATTGGATCTAATATATTTAATATATTATTAATCTTAGGAGTATCATCAGTCATAAAACCAATAACATTTAATTCAAGTTACAACATGGATTTAAGTATATTATGTATTTCAATGGTAATATTAGCACTATTCCCAATAATACCACCAAAAAACAAAATGAGCAGAGTAAATGGACTAATATATGTTTTGATGTATGGAGCATATATGACAATGTTATTTTTAGGATAAAGAAAAAGCCCAGGCGTTACATACGCCTGGGTTTAATAAAACAAATAAAACAGAAAGGAAGTGGTTAGCTTAATTAGTGTTCACACTTCTGATTAGCAACTGTGCAAGAAGTTTTGCACGCACTTTGGCAAGATGCTTGGCACTTGCCACAACCGCCAGTCTTGGCAGTTTTTTTCAGATTTCCTTCATTAATTGTCTTTATGTGTTTCATTTTTGTCCTCCTAAAAAGTTGGAAAAACGTTAAAATATGTACCCTTTGTACATATTGGCTGGGGTACTGTGATTCGAACACAGGAATGTCGGAGTCAGAGTCCGATGCCTTACCGCTTGGCGATACCCCAATATTTTTTATAACAGTAAAATAATATCACATAGAAAAATAAAAAGCAATTAAAATGAAAAAAATATTAATTTTTTTGGTATAATGAAAATATAAAAAAATTTCATAGAGGTGAAAAAATATGGCAAAGAAACATTATGCATATATGCTAAAATGTGCTGATAATACAATATATAGTGGATACGCAGTAAATCCATACAAAAGGTTACAAGTGCACAACAGCCGGAAAAGGTGCAAAATATACAAGAGCTCGTTTACCTGTAGAATTAGTATATTTTGAAGAATTTGGAACAAAAACGGAAGCTCTACATAGAGAAATAGAGCTGAAAAAATTAACAAGAGCACAAAAAATAGAATTAATAAAAAATGTATCATGTAAAAAATAACTAAAAAACGACATTTTTTTTATGCAAGACATTGATTTTTAAGAGAAAAGAATATATAATACTACTTATGTAAAAAAATTAATTAAGGAGATGTAAAATATGAGTTGTAAAACAAGTATCAAAAAAACAAAAATAATTTGTAGTATAGGACCAGCTAGTACTGACCCAGAAGTAATGAGCAAAATGGTAGAGGCTGGAATGAATGTTGCTCGTATAAACTTTTCACATGCTACAATGGAAGAAAGAGCAACAGGAGTTGCATCTGTACACATAGTAAGAGAAATGACAGGAAAAAATGTTGCTATATTATATGATACAAAAGGTCCAGAATTCAGAAGCGGAATGATGGAAAATGATGAAATAAAACTAGAAGAAGGAAAAACAATAAGAATAGTAAAAGAAACAGTTTTAGGAACATCAGAAAGATTCTCAGTTAACCATCCACAAGCAATTGACAACTTAGAAGTTGGTTCAATCGTTTTATTAGAAAATGGTTTAATGAAAATTGAAGTTATATCAGTAGAAGATGATGGTGTAACATGTAAGATAGTAAATGGTGGAGTTTTAGGAAACAAAAAGAGCTTAAATGCACCAGGTGTAAAATTAGATATTCCATTTATTAGTGATGTAGATAGAGAAGACATAATCTATGCTTGCCAACATGAAGGAGATTATATTGCATTATCTTTCGTATCATGCAAAGAAGATGTTTTAGCTGCAAGAGAAATATTAAAAGAATATCATAGAGAAGATATGAAAGTTATATCTAAAATTGAAAGTACAACAGGTGTTGAAAACTTAGATTCAATAATAGATGTTTCAGATGGTATAATGGTAGCTCGTGGTGATTTAGGTGTTGAAGTTCCAATGCAACAATTACCAAAATTCCAAAAATTAATGATTCAAAGATGTCGTGAAAAAGGTAAATTTGTTATAGTTGCAACAGAAATGTTAGAATCAATGAAAAAGAGCGCAAGACCAACAAGAGCTGAAGTATCAGATGTTGCTAATGCAGTATTAGACGGAACAGATGCTGTTATGTTATCAGGAGAAACAACAGTTGGTAAATATCCAGTAGAAGTTGTTACATACATGGCTCAAATTTGTAAAGATACTGAAGAATACTATGATTATGATTATGAATTTGATTCAGAAAGAGAAGTTAATATTACAGAAACAATAGCTAACAGTGTTGTAAATGCAGCAAGTGTATTAGGTATTGATTTAATAATTGCTTCAACAGTAAGTGGTGATACAGCAAGAAGAATAAGTAACTTAAAACCAAGATGCTTAGTATTAGCTGCAACAAATTCAGAAGCAGTTGCTCGTTCATTAGCATTAAACTATGCTGTATATCCAACAATAGTTCCATCTTCAGATAGTACTGACGAAGTTATTGCTATTGCTAAAGAAAAAGCAAAAGAAGTAATGGGAGTTAAAGAAGGAGATATAATCGCTATAACAGGTGGTTTCCCAAAGAACGGAGCAAAAACAACAAACTTATTAAAAATTGAACAATTATAATAAAAAATATAAGAAAGATTTGAGTTAAAACTAAACTCAAATCTTTTTTTGCTCAAATTATGAAATATAAAATAAGTATATTTTTTGTATACATATAAAAATATCACTGATACTATGGAAAAATGTACAAATTTTCACTAGACATTTTACATAATAAGTGTTATAATAGTTATTGAAATTTATTGTAAAGGAGTACATTTACATGGCAGAAGAGATGGGATATATAGAAAAATTAAATGAATTAGTAAACGATGGAAAAGCTGATGAAAGTATATTAAGTACTATTAATGATAACGAAATCAGTTATAAAAAAGCAAGTGAAAATCTTAAATTATTACTAAAAGAGATTGAAAAAATTGAAGAAAATCTTAATGAAAAGAGAATTGAAAGAAAACAAATTCCAATATACAAAATAAAAGAATATTCACAAGCAATAAAAGAAGTAAGATCTATAAAAAAGGAATATTCAAATAAATTAGAAGAAAAAACATATTTAGAAGAATTTTGTAAAGAAAAAGAAAAACAAAATAATGAAATAAAAGAAGAGATAGAAAATCAATATAAAATATATCAAGAAAATGAAATATATATTAAAGCTGTTGAAAAAATATCTCAAAAAAATATAGAGCTATCAACAGAATTCTATGCTGGATATGTAAATCATATGAATGAATATATGAATTTAAAATATAGTTTAAAAGATAATACAAAATTAATAGAGCCTAATGTAAATGATCTAACAACATTATTAAGTATTTTGCAAAAAAATGAAGATAAAAGCACAAAGAAAACAACAACAAGAAAAAAGACAACAAAAACTGAAAATAAAGAAGAATCAGCAGAAAAGAAAACTACTACAAGAAGAAAAAGCGCAAAGGCTGAAGAAAAAGAAGAGCCAGCAGAAAAGAAAACTACAACAAGAAAAAAAGCAACAAAAACTGAAAATAAAGAAGAGCCAGCAGAAAAAAAGACTAGCACAAGAAAAAAAGTAACAAAAGCTGAAGAAAAAGAAGAGCCAGCAAAAAAGAAAACAACAACAAGAAAAAAGACAACCAAAACTGAAAATAAAGAAGAAACTACAGATAATGAATCTACATCAAAAAAATAATAAAAAATAAATGGGATAAAAATCAGATAGTTTTAATCTGGTTTTTATCCTTAAATTATTTTATTGACAAATATCAATAGATATAATAATATAAGTGTCAAGATTAATAATGCTAGGAAAGGAGAGTATGATAAAAATAAGATCATACGAAGTTGAATATGGAAAAAAATATAGTTAAGCCAAAAACTTTACCTGGTTTTATGGAATTATTACCAGATGAACAAATTTTATTTAATGAAATGAAAGAAAAAATTCAAAAATCATACGAAAAGTTTGGTTTTTTACCACTAGATACTCCAATAATTGAATCAGCAGATGTACTTCTTGCAAAAGCTGGTGGTGAAACAGAAAAACAAATATATAAATTTAAAAAAGGAGAAAATGATTTAGCTCTAAGATTTGATTTAACAGTTCCATTAGCTAAATATGTAACTGAATATTATCAAAATTTAAGCTTTCCATTTAGAAGATATCAAATAGGAAAAGTATATAGAGGAGAAAAAGCTCAAAGAGGTAGATTTCGTGAATTTTATCAATGTGATATAGATATAATTGGAGACGGAGAATTAAGCATAATAAATGATGCTGAACTTCCAAGTGTTATATACAACACATTTAAAGATCTAGGATTTGATAAATTTACTATTTGTATAAATAATAGAAAATTATTAAACGGTTTATTTGAAAGTTGTAATTTAAAAGAAAAAAGCGCAGATATATTAAGAACAATAGATAAAATCGACAAAATAGGAAAAGAAAGCGTTATAAAAGAGCTAAAAGAATTAGAAATTGAAGAAGCTAAAATTAATTTAATTATGCAATTTATTTCAATAAATACAACAGTAGAACAAACAATAGTTGAATTAGAAAAATTAAATATACAAAGTGAAACATTTGCAGAAGGTTTGTCAGAGCTAAAAGAACTAGTAAAATATATTAAAATATTTGGTGTTCCAGAAACAAACTTTAAAATTGATTTAACAATAGCAAGAGGTTTAGATTATTACACAGGTACAGTATATGAAACATTCTTAGATGAATATAGATTTTTAGGTAGTGTTTGCTCTGGAGGTAGATATGATAATTTAGCTGAATATTATACAGAAAAAAAATTACCAGGAGTTGGAATTTCAATAGGATTATCACGTTTATTTTTCCAATTAACATATAATAATATAATAAAAGCAAATAAAAAATCAACTGCGAAAATATTAATAATATCAATGCTAGAAGATTTGTCAAAACCAGCTGAAATTGCAACAAGACTAAGAAATAACGGAATAAATACTCAAATTTATGTAGAAAAATCAAAAATAAAAAAGCAATTTAAATATGCAAATAATCTTGAAATACCATATGTTATAGTTTTAGGAGAAGATGAAATTAATAATGGAACAGTATCATTAAAAAATATGCAAACAGGAGAGCAAACTGAAATAAAAATAGATGAATTATGTGAAAATCCATCAAAATACTTAATTGATTAAAGGAGTATAAATTTAAATGAATAAAGTAATATTAAAAAGAATTATATTTACGATTTTAATAATAGTAAATTGTTTAGTAATATTCAAGTTTTCATCACAAAATGCAGATACTTCAAGTCAAACTAGTGGAGTAGTTGTCAATAAAATTGTAGATAAAATTTCTAATGCAAATAAAAATATAAATAAAGAAAAGCTAACAGACGATGTAACATTTGTAGTAAGAAAGTGCGCACATCTTTCAATATATACATTATTAGGAATATGGCTTATGAACTTAGCCAATACATTTAATTTATTATCAACAAGAAACAGAATAGTGTTTTGTATAATTTTTGGCATGATGTATGCAGCATCTGACGAATTACATCAAAAGTTTGTAGATGGAAGAAGTGCAGAAATTAGAGATGTATGTATAGATACATGTGGAGTTATACTAGGTATTTTATTAGTAATATTAGCAGGAAAAATAATAAAAAATATAAAAACAAAAAAGGCAGAAAAATTAGATACTAAATCTTAAATATAAATTAAGAGATAGATAAAATTTCTGTCTTTTAATATTAAAATAAACAAAAGACCAAAATGTCTTTTCAAGAAAGGATGATTTATATGAAAGCTTTAATAACAGGAGCTTCTTCTGGAATTGGAAGAGATATTGCAACAGAACTTGCCCAAAGGGGATATGATTTAATATTGGTTGCTCGAAATATTGAAAAGCTTAATCAAGTAAAAGAAAATATATTAAATAACTGCAATAATATTAATATAAAAATAATTCAAATGGATGTTAGTACTCCAGAAAATTGTAAAAATCTATATAATCAAGTAAATGATGATATAGATATATTAATAAACAATGCTGGATTTGGTATATTTGGAGATTTCACAAAAACAGATATAGATAAAGAAATTCAGCTAATAAATACAAATATTACTGCTGTTCATATTTTAACCAAATTATTTTTACAGGATATGGAAAAGAAAAATAAGGGACATATTTTAAATGTTGCATCAATTGCAGGATTTATGCCAGGACCATTAATGGCAACATATTATTCATCAAAAGCATATGTAGTAAGATTATCAGAAGCAATAAGAGAAGAGCTTAGAAGAAAAAATTCAAATGTAAAACTATCAATATTATGTCCAGGGCCAGTAAATACAAATTTTAATAATGTAGCAGATGTTAACTTTAAAGCAAAATCTTTATCAAGTGAATATGTTGCCCAATATGCTGTAAATGAAATGTTAAAAGGAAAATTTTATATAGTACCAGGAGCTCAAATAAAATGTTTGCGATTTATAGCAAAAATAGTTCCAAACAATATAATTGCAAAGTTTGCATACAAAGTTCAAGAGCGAAAACGTTAATAAAATTTTAAATGTTACGAATTAAGTAAAATAATTGCTTAAATTTGTAACATTTTTTTTTTTAAGGCCTGTGTCAAAAATTACATAATATACATACAATATAGTATTAAATGTAAATGATTAAGTTAATTTATACCTAAGAAAGGATGAGGTATTATGAATAATTTATTATTATTTTTTGCATTACCAGTAGCAACTATATTGTTAGCAATAGTTTTTCAAAAAATATTATGTTCTCCAATATTAGTAGCAATAACTTTTTTTGCAGCATATTTAATAGTAACATTTGCTGTATTTGATGAAACATTTTTAATATTTGCAATAGTATACACAATAATTGCTTACATAACTGCAGCAATAACAAAGTTTATTAGAAGGTTTATAAGATGTCAACGAAATAGCAATAACAATAATAATGGTGATGATGACAACGATGATGACGACGATAATGATGATACATCTTGTAACTGTGAAAATATATGTAATTGCTTAAGAGGAAGCAATAATAATGGAAGATATATGACAAGAGGGTACTGGAGATAAGACAAAATAAGTCATAAGTTGACAAATTATGTAAAATGAGGTAAAATAATATTTAGGAAATTTATATAGGAGATGATGTATATGAAAAATAAGAAAGTATACATCGGTATTTCAATAGTTACAGTTTTAGTAATTTGTATAGTAGCCAGTATTTTCTATATTAAAGCAAATAACAAGGATGTTAAATACGCTGATTTCTCAAAAGATATTTCAAATGAAGATACAAAAGAAGCTATGGAAATTTCAGAAGAAAAAGATGAAGCAAAAGAAATAACCGATGAAGTAAAAAGTGAAGAAGCAGAAAAAAGCGAAGAGCCTAAACAAGAAGAAAGCAAGATTGAGGAAAGTAAGAAAGTTGAAGAAAAGAAAGAAATAGTTGTAACAAATATGAATAAGACTTTATACGTAAAAGCAACCAGTTTAAATGTAAGATCTGGACCATCAACTTCTGATAGTAAAATAGGATCTTATAGAAATACGGCTGAAGTAAAAGTTACTGGAAAAGTAAAAAATTCAACTTGGTATAGAGTATTATATAATGGTAAAGTAGGATATGTTGATTCTACATATTTATCAGAAACAAAGCCAGTAGAGGAAGTTAAGACAGAATTATCTAATGAATCATCTGAAATAACTGGAACGGTTGTATCAAATTTAATAATAATAAATAGTAAAAATAATACATTAAGATATTACATAAATGGAAAACTAGAGCGTTCATATTCTTGTGCAACAGGAAAGAGCTCAAGTGCAACTCCAACTGGAAAATTTTCTGTATATAATAAAATTGTAAATAGACCATATTATAAAGAAAATATACCAGGAGGAGATCCAAGGAATCCATTAGGAAAAAGATGGATGGGATTAGATTGCTATGGAACACAAGGAACTACATATGGAATTCACGGCACAAATAATGAAAGTAGTATAGGAAAAAATGCATCACACGGATGTATAAGAATGCATAACAAAGATGTTGAATCTTTATATGAAATAGTACCAAAAGGAACAACAGTTATTATTCAAAACTCAAATAAATCAGATAAAGGTATAGCTGCTGATTATGGAATAGGAATAATGTAAAAAAAAATAGTTATATTGTAGAATATACAATATAACTATTTTTTGATTTTATATAATAATTAATATGTATTAAAATAAAAGTTAAGTAATATGAAAAAAGTTTCATATTATATTGACTTTATTTTTATGAATGAGTATAATATACAAGAAAAATATGAAATTAATTTCACATAAGGAGGATAATAGTGGAAAAAATAGTAGAATTAAAAAATGTAAGTAAAACTTACAAAACAGGAGAAAAAGAATTTAAAGCATTAGATTCAATTGATTTATCAATAAACAAAGGTGAATTAGTAGTAGTTTTAGGACCTTCAGGAGCAGGTAAATCTACATTATTAAATTTAATTGGAGGAATGGATATTCCAACAAAAGGTGATGTTATAATAGATGGAGAAGATATTTCTAATTATAACGAAGACCAATTAAGTACATACAGAGCTGAAAATATAGGTTTTATATTCCAATTTTATAATATATTACCAACATTAACAGTACTAGAAAATGTAGATATAGTAAAAGAAATAGTAAAAAATCCTATAGATAGCAAAGAAGCTATAAAAGATGTTGGATTAATAGAACATATAAATAAATTTCCAAATCAATTATCAGGTGGTGAACAACAAAGAGTTTCAATAGCAAGAGCTATTGCAAAAAATCCTAAATTATTATTATGTGATGAGCCAACAGGAGCATTAGATTCAAAAACAGGTGTAGAAGTTTTAAAATTATTAAAAAAACAATGTGATAGAAATAATGGTTCAAATACAGTAATAATTGTTACTCATAATGCGTTATTTGCAGATATTGCAGATACAGTAATTAGAGTAAAAAATGGTAAAATAGAAAGCGTAACACCAAATTCAAATCCTAAAAAGATTGATGAGGTGAAGTGGTAATGTTAAGAAAGAAAACTTTAAGAGATATAAAATATAACAAATCTCAATTTTTTACAATATTTTTAATGGTATTTTTAGGTGTATTTGTATTTGCTGGAGTTCATGCGTATATGGATGGAATGCAAGTAAGTGCAGATAATTATTACGAAAAAAATAATCTTCAAGATTTATGGTTATCAGGTTTAAATTTTTCAAAAGATGATTTAAAACAAGTAAAAGAGCTTGATAATATTAAAGATGCAGAAAGAGCATTAACATTAACAACAACATTAGATAATTATGATGATATTACAATAGAAGCAAATTTTATTGAATCAAATAATATTTCAAAAATGTATGTTGTGGATGGAGAAGGATTTGATAAAGAAAAGTCTGGCCTTTGGTTTGATAGTTATTTAGCTAAAACATTAAATTTAAAAGTTGGAGATGAAATAACTCTTACATATCAAAAATATAAAATAAAAGAAAAAGTAGTAGGATTAATAAATACACCAGACCATGTATATGCAGTAAAAGATGAGTCTGAAATATTTCCAAATCATAAAGATTTTGGATATGTATATATGTCAATAAACGAATTTCCAAAAGATTATATATATGATAATTTAAAACAAAAAATGATGGAAACAAATCCAATGTTAGCTCAAAGTGGAGTTAATATAGATAACCAAATGATAGAAAATAGTATTCCAAATTTTAATATAGAAGATTATTATGTTTTCAATTCAATGATTGTAGATGTTGATAATACAGATAAATTAAGCGAAACAAAAGCTGATATTGAAAACAACATAAAGTCTGCAATTGCTGTAACAGACAGAGAGGCAAGTGCATCATATGTAACATATAATTCAGAAATTGAAGAAGGTCAAACATATTCTAGTGTATTTACAGTACTATTCTTATTTATAGCTGTATTATCAGTTGTAACAACTATGAATAGGTTTGTAAAAAAACAAAGAACACAAATAGGAACATTAAAAGCTTTAGGTTTTAAAAATAATAAAATTATTAGACATTATATTAGTTACGGATTTTATATAAGCATAGTAGCAAGTATAGTAGCCGTTGTGGTTGGGGATTTATCACTTGGAAAGTTTTTCTTAAATATGGAAGTTTCATATTTTGAAATGCCAGTATACCATACTGTAATTTTACCAATTGTATATATTTTAGCAATTGCAGTTATACTACTTATAACATTTGTAACATATTTATCATGTAGAAAAGTGCTAAAAGAACCTGCTAGTGAAGCTTTAAGATTAGAAATTCCAAAAGTTAAACAAACTAAATTCGATTTAACAACAAAAGGAATATTTAAAAAATCATCATTATCAACAAGATGGAATTTAAGAGATATTGCTAGAAATAAAGGTAGAACAATAATGGGAATTGTTGGTGTAATAGGATGTACAATGCTTATCGTTTGTGCATTTGGAATGCTAGATACAATGAATTCATATTTAGATTGGCAATTTGATGATCTTTATAAATTTAAATATAAACTTACACTTGAAGATGATTATACTAATGAACAATATGATAAAATAATTAATGAATATGGAAATCAAACAAGTCAAACTTTAGGAATTGAAATTAAAAAAAGTGATGAATCTAAAGAAGCTAATTCAATTACAATAAATGATGCAAAAGAAGTTTTAAAGACAACTGGACATAAAAAAGAAATAATTGAATTAAAAGATGGAGGAGTATATGTTACAGAAAAATTAGCCAATAAATTAAATTTAAATGTTGACGATGAAATAACATGGCATGTATTTGGTAATGACAAATGGTATACAACCAAAATTGTTGGATTAAACCGTGACCCACAAAGTCAATCTCTTACTATGACAAGAAAATATGCAGAAGAATTAGGTTTAACATATAAGGCTGATTCAGTATATACGAATTATGATTTAAGTAACACTACAGAAATTGAAGGTGTAAAAACAATTCAAGGTATTGAAACATTAAAACAAGGAATGCAAAGTATGTTACAAACAATGAAGATGATGATTGTTATATTAATACTTGTTTCAGCAATACTAGGTTTTGTTATTATATATAATTTAGGAATATTATCCTTTAGTGAAAAACAATATCAATTTGCAACATTAAAAGTATTAGGTTTTAAAGATAAACAAATAAAAAAGATATTTATAAAACAAAATATTTGGATTACAATTGTTGCAATAATACTAGGTTTACCACTAGGATTTATAATGACAGATTATATTTTCAAAGCAGCACTTGGAGATAATTATGACTTTAGTGCAAAAATAAATTTTGTGTCATATTTATATGCAATACTAGGAACATACATAGTATCATGGGTAGTAAACAAAGTGCTATCAAAAAAAGTAAAAAGTATAGACATGGTCACAAGCTTAAAAGCAAACGAATAACAACAAAAAAATAGGGACGGTTCTTGAAAAAATTGGGACGGTCCTCAAAAAAAAAGAAAGGGAAAAGGGCTCTTGAAAAGAATAGGTCAAGGACCGTCCCAGAAAATTGGAGGTATTTTATGATAAAATTAGTATTAGTTAGACACGGACAAAGTGAGTGGAATTTAGAAAATAGATTTACAGGATGGACAGATGTAGAATTATCACCAAAAGGAATTCAAGAAGCTAAAGAAGCAGGAATTGCATTAAAAAATAAAGGATATCATTTTGATTTGGCATATTCTTCAGTCTTAAAAAGAGCAGAAGATACATTGGATTTTATTCTTAAAGAGATGGGTGAAGAGAATATACCAATTAAAAGAAGTTGGAAATTAAATGAAAGACATTATGGTGCACTACAAGGTTTAAATAAAGATGAAACAAGAAAAAAATATGGTGATGAGCAAGTTTTACTTTGGAGAAGAAGTACAGATGTAAGACCACCTGAATTAGATGAAAATGACGAAAGATATCCTGGAAATGATCCAAAATACACAGATTTAACAAAAGATGAATTACCTAAAACAGAAAATTTAATTGACACAATAAAAAGAGTAACAGAATATTGGAAATCAGATATTGAGCCAGATATAAAAAATGGAAAAAATGTTATTATAGTTGCACATGGAAATAGTTTAAGAGGTTTGATGAAGTATTTAGATAACATAAGTGATGAAGATGTAATTAAATTAGAAATTCAAACTGGAAATCCTATTTGTTATGAATTAGATGATAATTTAAAACCTATAAGACATTATTATGTAAAAGAAAATAAATAGTTACAATTTAAGTTTTTAGTAGCAGTTCCTAAGATATTATATTATAAATATTGTGTTTTACATAATTTTATAATATAATATTCAAAAAATAAATAAGAGGAATATGTAATGATTAAAATAACAAATATTAAAATAAAAGCAGATTTATCTGATGACGAATTATTTGAAAAGATTTATAAAAAATATAAAATCAATAAAAACGATGTAACTGAAAGAAGAATAATAAAAAAATCAATTGATGCACGAAATAAAGCTGATATATTTTATAATTATTCGGTAGAGCTTGAATGTAAAAATGAAAATAAAATAAAAAATGTTCAAATTGTAAAAAAAGAAGAACCTTTTAAAATTATTGTAAATAGAAAATCTTCAAAAAGACCAGTTATAATTGGAGCTGGACCTGCAGGTCTATTTTCAGCATTAACATTAGCTCAAAATGGTATAAAACCAATAATAATTGAGCAAGGAAAAACTGTAGACGAACGAAAAAAAGATGTTGAAGAATTTCAAAAAACAGGAAAACTAAATACATTATCAAATGTTCAATTTGGAGAAGGAGGAGCAGGTACTTTTTCTGATGGTAAATTGACAAGCGGAATTCATAATCCTTTATGCAAAATTGTTTTAAAAGAGTTTTATAATTTTGGAGCACCAGAGCAAATCTTATATATAAATAAACCACATATAGGAACAGATAACTTAATAAATATCATACGAAATATGCGAAATGAAATAATAAAGCTAGGTGGAGAATTTTTATTTAATGAAAAAGTAACAGACTTTGAGTTTGAAAATTCAAAAGTAACAGCTGTTATATGTGGCAAAAGAATAGAAACAGATACGGTAATTTTAGCAATAGGACATAGTGCAAGATCGACATTTGAAAAATTATACGAAAAAGGCGTAAAAATGGAAAAGAAAAACTTTTCTATTGGAGTTAGAATAGAGCATAAACAAAGCATGATTAATAAATCACAATATGGAGAAATTACGAAATTAAAACTACCACCAGCAGAATATAAAATGGCATATCATGGAGAAAATCGTTCATGCTACACATTTTGTATGTGCCCAGGAGGAACAGTAATTGCATCATCAAGTGAACCGGAAACTATTGTAACAAACGGAATGAGCGTATATGCACGTAATGGTGAAAATGCTAATAGTGCAGTTCTAGTTAATGTAACACCAAATGATTTTAAAGGTGAATCACCACTAGAAGGAATGTACTTCCAAAAAGATTTGGAGCAAAAAGCATTTAAGTTAGGAGGAAGTAATTATAATGCACCAATACAAAGATTTGAAGACTTTGAAGACAACGTAAAATCTACACATATAGGTGAAATAAAACCAACATATAAGCCAGGAGTAACGCTTTCAAATTTAAATGAAATATTGCCAGACTTTATATCAAAAACTCTAATTGAAGGTATAAAATATTTCGATAAATCAATAAAAGGATTCGCACATCCAGATGCAATATTAACAGGAGTAGAAACAAGAAGCTCATCACCAGTACAAATAACAAGAAACGAAAATAAACAATCAAACATAAAAGGATTATATCCATGTGGAGAAGGAGCTGGATATGCAGGAGGAATAATGTCTGCTGCTGTTGATGGCATAAAATGCGCTATAGCAGTTCTAACTCAAGAATAAATTTTAAATAATAAAAAAGCATAATTGTCCATAAATCTCATACATAATAAAGAGGTGATTTATGTGGGCGAGTATGCTTTTTTAGTTTATATTGGATGTATAATATTAATCTTAATTATAGGAAAGCTCTTTTTATTTCCAATTAAAAAAATCTTTAAATTAGTAATAAATTCCATTATAGGAGGAATATTAATATATGTAATAAATATTATTGGAAGCGGATTTAATTTTCACATAGGACTTAACTGGTTGACGATATTATGTTCTGGATTTTTAGGAATTCCAGGAGTGATATTACTTATAATTTTAAAAATTTTTATGTAAAAACTTTAAATATTCCAAAATAAGGTATATAATTAAGACTGCAAAAATAATATGCAAGGAGGAATAAATATGAAAAAAGGAAAAGTTGTTTTAGTAGGAACTGGATTTGTAGGAATGAGTATGGCATATGCTATGCTAAACAGAGGAGGAGTAAACGAACTAATATTAATAGATATAGATAAAGACAAAACAATCGGAGAAGAAATGGATTTATCTCATGGATTACCATTTGCACCACAAAAAATGGTCATAAAAGCTGGAGATTATGATGAATGTAAAGATGCAGAAGTTGTTGTAATAACAGCAGGAATTGCACAAAAACCAGGTCAAACAAGATTAGAGCTTACAGAAACAAATACAAAAATTATGAAAAGTATAACAAAAAGCATTATGGCAAGTGGATTTAATGGCGTAATTGTTGTAGCAAGTAACCCTGTTGATATAATGACATATGTTGTAGCTAAAGTTTCAGGACTACCAAAGAACAAAGTAATTGGTTCAGGAACAGTATTAGATACAGCAAGATTACGTTATATAATGGCAGAATACTTAAATGTATCAAGCAAAAATATTCATGCATATGTAATGGGAGAGCATGGAGATTCATCATTTGTTCCATGGAATCATGCATATGTAGGATGCAAAAAAATATCTGATGTAATGAAAGATAATAATCACCCAATGGACGATTTAGAAAAAATTCACAAAGATGTTGTAAACGCAGCATATGAAATAATTAACAAAAAGAAAGCAACATACTATGGAATTGGTGTAGCATTAAGCAGATTAGTAAAAGCAATTTTAGAAGATGAACATGGAATATTAACTGTATCAGCATATTTAAAAGATGGAGAATACGGACAAGATGATATATACATTGGAGTTCCAGCAATTATTTGTTCAGATGGTATAAGAGAAGTTGTTAACTTAGATTTAACAGATGAAGAGCAAGCAAAACTTGATGAAAGTTGCAAAATTATAAAAGAAATGAGAGCAAATTCAATAGAGAAAATAATTAATGAATAAAAAAAATAATTTTAAATTTTATAATATCTCTCAAATATTGCTTTTTAATAGTAAATATTTTTATAACATAAATGTAGCATAAAAGTAATAAATTTTATTTGCTTTTATGCTACATTCTTGTTATAATATTGAAGTACGTAGTAAACCCAATCCATGAGAGGAGTAGCAATGGAAAGAATCCACATACAAGGAAAGTCTGCAATTGTAATAATTTGTGGACCGATTATCAGTGGGAAAACTTCTATAGCGCTTAAAATATTAAACAAGCGCAAAGGAAGATATATTTCCTACGAAAAATTAAAGGAAGCAATTCCAAGAAAAGCCACAAGGGAGGAGCAAATTCGAGCAGTCGAAACAATGTTTTTACGAACAATTGAAAACACCATTGAAAACCAAAAGTATGCGGTAATCGAAACACCGTTTATTGAGGATCGGGAATTATCCGAGTTAATTAACCACATTAGAACATATGGTTATAAGTCCAACATCACCTTAATTAAGGTAAACTTGCCAGAAGATATTCAAATTGATTATTGGCAAAGAAAACGAGGATACAAGCCAAGCAAAGAAGAACTTCTTAAAGAAAGGGAAATCTTTGAAAAGGGAATCCTTTCTCAAAACTACAGCAAAAGAGGAGTTAACGAATATGTTATTTCAAATCCAAATGCTGTAAAATACAAATTTGATTAGTCATCAGAAAAACGAGGAGGTTCCAAAAGCCCTATGCATTTTATGCGTAGGGCTTTTTCTGTAGAAAAATAAAAAAATTGAAAAATAAATCGTAATAACAAATTTTTTGATGGATGAAAATTATCATAATAACATAAGTAACTGAATATAATATTAGCAAATACATAAACAAGGAGGACAAGCCTATGAAAGCACAATATGAAAAGGAAAAAATAATAGAAGAAAAAACAGAGGCTGAAAAAGATAAAGAGCTAATGTTAACAATATTACAAACCAAAAAAAGCATCCAAGAAGCATCAATCAATTATGAATATGCTGACGGAAAATTAATAGATTATTTTGTATACACAGTAAAAGCAGAGCAAGCAAAATTAGACTATCTAATTGAAAAAGCAAAATCAAAAGGATTAACTCTAGAAATTACCGAAAATGCAAACTTAAAAAACGGATAAAAGTGGAGATGACTCTATCAAGGTGTCAAAAAGAACCGTCCCCATTGACAACCATTGACACAAATCATAAAAAAATTTTCAATCTACTATTGAAAGAAATCAAAATATATGATAATATAGTTAACATATTAAGCCAATTAAAAAGCAAAGTAGTACATAATAAAAATATTTTACAGAGAATTGAGCACAAGTTGAGAGCTCAAAAATAATCATGTACGAAATTTCACTTTTTAGGTTATATGCTGAAACAACAGTAGGCATATACGGTTGAACCGTTAAAACTATAACAAGGTATATAATAAAATTATATATAAATTTAGGTGGTACCACGAAACTATTCGTCCTATTAAGGATTGAATAGTTTTTTTGTGTCAAAAGGGGGTTGTCAATGGGGACGGTTCTTTTTGACAACACGGAAACATCAATAGTTGTCAAAAAGAACCGTCCCCATTGACAACCATTGACAACCCTGGTACCAAAAATAAAAAGGAGGAAAATTTTTATGAAAGATCAAATCGAACAAATTAAGCAGACAGCAATTGAAGAAATAAAAAAATCTTCAGATTTAAAAACACTAGGCGAAACTAAAGTAAAATTTTTAGGTAAGAAAGGTGAATTAACATCTGTATTAAGAGGTATGGGAGCTCTATCACCAGAAGAAAGACCAGTAATAGGAAGCTTAGTAAATGAAGTAAGAGACGAATTAGAAAAATTAATATCAGAAAAAGAATCAGAATTTAAACAAATAGAATTAAATAAAAAATTATCAGCAGAAACAATAGATATAACACTTCCAGGGAAAAAAGTAAAAAAAGGAAGCAAAAACCCAATGAATATAGTAATAGAAGAAATAGAAGATCTATTCGTATCAATGGGATATGATGTAATATCAGGACCAGAGCTAGAAACAGATGAATTCTGTTTTGCAAGACTAAACTTACCAGAAGGACATCCAGCAAGAGACATGCAAGACAGCTTTTATATAACAGACAACTACTTATTAAGAACACAAACATCAGCAGTACAAGCAAGAACAATGCTAGAATATGGTGGAAACAAACCAATAAGAATGATATGCACAGGAAAAACATACAGAAGAGAAGATGATGCAACACATTCACACCAATTCAACCAAGTAGAAGGACTAGTAATAGACAAAAAAGAAAACAATGTATCACTAGCAAATCTAAAAGGAACACTAGAAGTATTCATGAAAAAAATGTTAGGAGAAAAAACAGAGCTACGATTCAGACCAAGCTACTTCCCATTCACAGAGCCATCATACGAAGTAGATGTAACATGCTTCAAATGCGGAGGAAAAGGATGCCCACTATGCAAAAAAACAGGCTGGATAGAAGTACTAGGAGCAGGAATGGTACATCCAAATGTACTAAAAATGAACGGCTATAACCCAGACCAATACAGCGGATTCGCCTTCGGAACAGGAATAGACAGACTAGCAATGTTCAAATTCGGAATACCAGACATGAGACTACTATACTCAAACGACATAAAATTCTTAAACCAATTCGCAAGAAGATAATTTAAAAGGTTGTCAGTGGGGACGGTTCTTTTTGACAACCTTTGCGATAAAAATTAATAATAAGATATGAAGAGGGTTGTCAAAAAGAACCGTCCCCACTGACAACCTTTTAAGAAAGGAAGAAAAATTATGAAACTAAGTACAAACTTTGTAAAAGATTACATAGACATAAATGACATAGATTTAAAAAACATAGCAGAAGACATGACACGAGTAGGAAACGAATATGACTCAGCAGAAAAATTCCTAGGAGGAACAAACCTAATCATAGGCCAAGTACTAACATGCGAAAATCACCCAGATTCAGATCACCTACATATATGCACTGTAAACATAGGAACTGAAATACTAAACATAGTATGTGGAGCACCAAATGTAAGAGCAGGACTAAAAGTAATAGTAGCAAAAGTAGGAGCAGAGCTACCAGGAGATGTAACAATAAAAAGAGGTATGATTCGTGGCCAAGAATCTAACGGAATGATGTGTTCACTAGCAGAGCTAGGAATAGATGGAAAGTTCCTAACACAAGCAGACAAAGAAGGAATATGTGAACTAGGCGATGATGCAGTAGTTGGTGAAGACCCAGCCAAATATCTACAAATGGATGATGGAGTAATAGATTTTGAACTAACAGCAAACCGTGGAGACTTATTAAGCATATTAGGAATGGCATATGAATTAGGAGCAATATATGACAAAAAAGTAAAACCAGTAGATTTATCACATTCAGAATCAGGAGAAGACATAAACAATAATTTCAAAATCGATATAAAAACAGAAAACTGTAAATTATTCCTAGCAAAAAAAGCATTAAATGTAACAATAAAAGAAAGTCCAGCATTTATAAAAAATAGATTAATGGCTTGTGGAATAAGACCAATAAATAATGTTGTAGATATAAGCAACTATGTAATGCTTGAACTAGGACAACCACTACATTTTTATGATGCAGATAGATTAGGAAATTGTCTACAGGTAAGAATGGCTGAAAATGGAGAAAAACTAACAACATTAGATGATACAGAAAGAACTTTAGATGAAAACGATATAGTAATTTCAAATGGAGAAAAAGCAATAGGTCTTGCAGGTGTAATGGGTGGACTTTCAACAGAAGTTGAAAATACAACAAAAAATGTAGTAATAGAATCAGCAATATTTGATTCTGTTAAAGTAAGAAAAACATCTAAAAAAATATTAAGAAGTGAAGCAAGCAATAGATTTGAAAAAGGTATAGATTCAAATAGAACATACATGGCAATAGAAAGAGCCTGCAAATTATTAGAGCAATATGCAGATGCAACAATTGAATCAGGTATGTGCAAATATGATAAAACAGAAAAAAAAGAAAAAGTAATTGATTTAAAATATAAAGATGTTTGTGATTTATTAGGAACAGAAATTTCAAAAGAAGATATAGTTGATGTATTTAGAAAATTAGATTTCAAATATATTCAAAATGATGAATCTGTAACTGTTACAGTTCCATCAAGAAGATTAGATATTTCAATTAAAGAAGATTTAATTGAAGAAGTTAGCCGTATATATGGTGTTGATAATATTGAAGGAATTTTACCTGTTGTAAATATGAAATCTGGAACATATGATAAAACAACAAGAGATATAAGAGCAAAAATGGTTTCTTTAGGTTTAAATGAAACATTATCATATATTTTAATTCCACAATCAGAAGTTCACAAATATGTGGCAGACGAATTTGAAGAATTAAAATTATTAGATCCACTAACACCAGAAAGAGACACATTAAGATATAGTGTAATTCCATCTATGGTAAGAACTTACGAATATAATAAAGCTCATTACAATAAAGATGTGTCTATATTTGAAATAGGAAAAGGTTTCTTCAAAAAAGGTGAACAATACGGAGAAAATCAAAAATTAGCAGGTTTAATGACAGGTGAGTATTATTTAGGATTAGGAAATAAAGCAAATGTAGATTTTTATATCGTAAAAGGAATAATAGAAGATTTATTAGATTATTTAGGATATGAAAATAGATACAGCTTCATACTTCCAAAAAATATTCCAGCAGAATTCCACCCAGGACAAACAGCCGAAATATCAGTAAATGCAGATACAGTTGGAATTATAGGCAAACTACATCCTTCAATATGCAAAGAAGCGGTATATGTATTTGAAATAAACTTAGATAAATTATTATCAAAAAGAGTAGGAAATTTAAAATACAAAGAAATATCAAAATTCCCAAATATCAAAAAAGATGTAGCTTTTGTAATGAATAAAGATGTTCAATCAAAACAAATAGAAACAACAATAAAAAAAGCTGGAGGAAACTTATTAACAAATATAGAAGTTTTTGATATATACACAGGTGAAAATGTTGGAGAAAACGAAAAATCAATAGCATATGCACTAACATTTAACGATAGCAAAAAAACACTAACAGATGAAGAAGTAAATAGTATATTTGAAAAAATAATAACAACAGTAGAAAGTAAATGTGGAGTAAAATTAAGAAAATAAAATTAGCAAAATAAGTAAAATAAAGCTCACATAATACACTTAATAAAAAATTTATTGATTAGGATTTTAAAGATTTATAGCAAAGATTATACTTTACTATAAATCTTTAAAATTTTGTTGAAAAATGTATTTTTTTGTGATAACATAATATTAGTTATGAAATTTAACTAAGGAGGAGTTAAGTATGAAAGAAAAAGTAGAAAAAACAAGACAACATAATTCAGGAAATGGAATAGGCGTAAGAATTGTAGCTGGAATACTAGCATTTTTAATGGTAGCATCTTTAGCATTTACAGTAGTAGCTTATTTAATAAAATAGAAATTTATAGGCAATTTTTATAATAAATTAAATAAAAAGCAGTCTTTAAATTTTACTAATTTAAATTAATAAAAACAATTTAAATTAGATTTCTAAAGGACTGCTTTTTAATTATTTATAAAATAAGCTATAATTTTGAAAATGGAGGGATGGTATGTTTGATAATTTAAAAATAAATTTTAATACATATTATCAAGAGCACATATTAAATTATATGGGTGAATTATATAAATATCCAATTAAGTTAATACCTATGATATTAGATATTGCAATTGTGATATTTTTAGTATACAAATTTATAAAGTTTTCAAAAGACTCAAGAGTTAGACAATTGTTAAAAGGAATTTTATTATATATTCTTTTAACAGCACTAAGCTCTGTCTTACAATTGACGATTATTAATTATATACTAACATCATTCTTATCATATGGAGTGATTGCTTTAATTGTCATTTTCCAACCAGAACTTAGAAGAGCTTTAGAGCAACTTGGTTCAAATAAATTAACTAGATTTATAGGAATAGAAAAAGATAAATATGTTCAAACAAAAGAAGATATTTATAAAATAGTCATTGCCGTAAACGAACTTGCTAAATCTCAAACTGGTGCATTAATTGTATTAGAAAAAGACATAAAATTAACAGAAATAATAGATTCAGGTGTTATGATTAACTCTGAAATATCACCACAATTATTAGTTAACATTTTCGTTCCAAATACACCATTACACGATGGAGCAGTTGTAATTAGAGCAAACAGAATTACTGCAGCAGCATGTATCTTACCACTTGCAAGTGACCAAGATATAGCAAAAGAACTAGGAACAAGGCACAGAGCTGCACTCGGAATTTCAAAAGAATCCGACAGTGTTGCAATAGTAGTATCAGAAGAAACCGGTAAAATTTCTCTTGCAAGAAATGGAGTTTTATTAGTAGATATAAAAGAAGAAACTTTAAAACAAATCCTAATAAAAGACTTCGCAGAAAAATATAACACCAAACAAAATAAAGTAAAAAAAATAACACAAAAAATAAAAAGCAAAAAATAACAGAAAATGGGAAAAGGGGACGGTTCTCTTTTCCCATTTTTGGGAAAAAGGTGCCAATAGGTTGTCAATAGGGACGGTTCTTTTTGACACATATTGTGGTGAACATTTAAAATAACATATTTGTGACATTGGAGAACGAATAAATGTTGTCAAAAGCTTTGTCTTTAACGACAATAAAGTTGTCAAAAAGAACCGTCCCCATTGACACTCATTGACAACCCTATTGACACAGGAAATGGAGTATAAAAGATGAGAAATATAAGATTAACAATTGAATATGATGGAAAAGATTTTAATGGTTGGCAAAAACAGCCTAATAAATTAAATATACAAGGTGAAATTGAAAGAGCAATTGAGTTAATTACTGGTGAAGAAAATATAGATTTAATTGCATCTGGTAGAACAGATGCAGGAGTTCACGCTTTAGGTCAAGTTGCTAATTTTAAAACAAATAATATGAGCATTCCTATTGAAAAATTTGCTTTGGCGATTAATACAAAATTAAAAAGATCTGTTAGAATAAAAAAGGCAGAAGAGGTTGATGAGAGATTTCATAGTAGGTATACATGTAAAAGAAAAACTTACAGATATGTTATAAATAATAATCAATGTGAAAGTGCAATTTACAGAAATTTCGAATATCATATGCCTGTAAAATTAGATATAAAAGCAATGCAAAAAGCAGTTAAATATTTTGAAGGTGAACATGATTTTAAAGCTTTCAAGGCAAGTGGTACGAGTAGTAAAAGTAGTGTAAGAAAAATATATTTAGCAGAGGTTCTACAGGGACCAGAAAATAGAATTTATATTGAATTAACAGGAAATGGCTTTTTATATAATATGGTTAGAATAATTGCTGGAACATTAGTTGATGTTGGATTAGGCAAAATAAAACCAGAAAAAATACCAGAAATAATAAAAGATGGAGATAGAAAAAAATCGGGAAAAACACTACCACCAAGTGGTTTGTTTTTAATGAATGTAATATACTAAAAAGACATATTTTCAAAATAGAGAACAGCTGGCTACAAGTAGTCAGCTGCATTTGTTTTTTTTAACCAATTTTATTTCTAAAATAAAAACGGATAGAATCCGTATTTTGTACAGGTGTTTGTAATGTCGATGGTGTTTGTAAAGTCGTTTTTGTTAAAGTAAACTATTGCATCTTCATTGCAATCAGCTGCTTCTTCAAGCAAGATTGTGATCAGATGGTTTACTTCTTCTGCCGAAAGGTTGTTTATATTCGAAAAAATTTTGTCAAAAAATTTGCATTCGTCTCCATGAATAAACTTGAAAACGATTTCAATTTTTTTCGAAAAGTTTTCGGCAATCTTTTTTTCATTGCCCCGCAACTTAGAAGCGGTTTTTTTGTTGTAGGTTACAGCCAAGCTATAACAATTGTTAATAGTTGGTGTTACTACAATCTCAATCATAAGCGATTGACCTCCTTTTCAAAAATTTCCCATTTGGTCGGCTTCATATATTTGCTGTAAACATCTTATTAATTTCCGAAGCGGAATAACGTAAGCAATAATGAAACCGTAACGGTATGTTAAAAATTATAGCAAAAAAATGCACAAATTACAATAAAATTTATGAATAAATAGAAAAAAATCTACACATACTAATTTTAAAATAACAATCAGGAGGAATATTATGGATAATAATGTAAATGTCTTAGATGAAATCAACAAAGGTGCAACAATGGGAATGGACGCAATAATGTTCGTATATGACAAAGTAGGAGATCAAACATTTAAAAAGGTTTTAGATGGTGAATATAAAAAATACAAAGATATATCACAAAGGGTTGGTCAAGAATATGAAAACTTTTCAATAAAAGCTCCACATACAACAAACGCAATGAACAAAGCAATGACATGGTATGGAATACAAATGAAAACAATGACAGACCAAAGCAATGAAAAAATATCAGAACTATTAATGCAAGGAACAAACATGGGGATAATAGAAGGTGTAAGATTGCAAAATCAAAATCAGGAAGATGGAATGCTAAATCAAAATGTAAGACAAATATTAAATGACTTTGTAGCAATGCAAGAAGATAGTGTAGAAACTTTAAAAAAATATTTATAAAAAACTATCATAAAAACTGCAGATAATAAACAGTTTTTATGATAGTTTTTTCATAATTGACAATCAATCCTATAATTGTTAAAATAATTTTAAATTTAATTTAGGAGATAAAGAAATGTTTGACAATACAATAAAATTTAAATATCCTTGGAGACCATACCAAGATAGAGTACTAAAAGAATCCAATAAATTTTTAAGTGATGGAAAAATAAACATTGTAGCAGCACCAGGTTCAGGAAAAACAATATTAGGTCTTGAGCTAGCAAGAAGACTTGGAAATCCAGTAATAATTTTTGCACCAACAGTAACAATAAAAAAACAATGGATAACAAAATTTATATCAAGTTTTACTGATTTAAAGGAAATACCAGATTGGATAAGTACAGACATCTATAATCTAAAATTTTTTAATGTAGTTACATATCAAGCATTGCATTACGCTTATAAAAGAAAGAAAATTAGAGCAACAACTGATGATACTGATGATGTGATAGACAAAGAAGAAGAATCTGCAACATCAGAAGAAATTGCCTCATATGATATTATAAATGAGTTAAAAAAGAAAAAAATAACAACATTAGTTTTAGACGAAGCACATCACTTAAAAAGTGAGTGGTGGAAAAGTTTGAATGATGTCGTCACAGCTTTAAATGACATTAAATTAATAGCACTAACAGCAACACCACCATATGATGTAGAGCCAAATATTTGGGCAAATTATGTATCATTATGTGGTGAAATTGATGCAGAAATATCTGTACCAGAGCTAGTAAAAGCAAAGAATTTATGTCCACATCAAGATTATATATATTTCAATTATCCAACAGAAGATGAAATTACAAAAATAAAAAAATATGATATGAGATTGAAAACTTTAGTAGATGAAATGAAAAATGATGAAAATTTTATAAATGCGATATATAATCACAAATTTATAAGAACACCATACGAATGTGATGAAGAAATATTAGAAAATCCAGAGTATTATAGTAGTATGTTAGTATTTTTAAATGCTTCAAATAAACCATTAACAAATGCAAATGTGAAAGTATTGGGTCATAATGACAAAATACCTAAATTCGATTTATCATGGTTCGAAATATTATTAAAAAATGTTTTCGTTGTTGATAGAAAAAGCTATGAACAATTTGAAGAGATCTTATCAGAATATGAACAAAAATTAAATCAAATTGGTGCAATAGAAAAAAGAAATGTTTCATTAATTGATAATAAAAATATCCAAAAATATTTTGTTAATAGTTTAGGAAAGTTAAATAGTATTTCAAAAATTGTAGATGTTGAGTTAAATAATCTAAAAAATGATATGAGAATGGTTGTTTTAACTGATTATATACGAAAAGAATACATAACAACAGAGGATATTGAAATTGATAAAATTGGTGTATTACCTATATTCAAAATATTAACAAAAGAGCATCCAAATTTAAATATAGCTATTCTTACTGGTAGTTTATTTGTAATACCTAAATCTAAAGCAGAAAATTTATATGGTCTTTGCTATTCAAGAGAGCTTAATGCTGATAAATTAAAATTTAAACCATTTGAAATGAATGAAAACTATATAGAAGTGTCTATGCCAGAAAAGATGAGAAATGATGTAATGAATTGTATTTCTAAATTATTTGAAGTTGGAGAAATTAACTTGATAGTTGGAACAAAATCGTTATTAGGAGAAGGTTGGGATGAGCCTAGTATAAATAGTTTAATTTTAGCTACTTTTGTAGGTTCATATATGCTTTCAAATCAAATGAGAGGAAGAGCTATAAGAGTAAATTCAAATCCACATAAAACTGCAAATATTTGGCATCTAGTATGTGTTTGTGACAATATTAATGGTGATTCTTCAATTGAAAATGCAGATTTAAACTTATTAAAAAGAAGGTTTGAATCTTTTACCGGAATTGGCTATAACAATTCATATGTATCAAGTGGATTAGATCGATTAGGAAATTTTGATGGTCCATATACACAGGAAAAGGTTCAAAATTTGAATAATTATATAATAACCAATTCTAATGATAGAGCAAAAATGTTTAATAATTGGCAAAATGCTGTTGAAAATAAAACTGATAATATGCAAATGACAGAAGAGCTAGAAATTGAAGAAGTAGAGCCTTTTACATCAGACTGGCTTGTATCTAAGGCATTTATTAGAGCTATTATAATAGCAATTGTATTATTATTAATTTTAATAATAGGTATTATTCCAAGAATACTAACATTTTTAGTCGAATTAGGATTTGTTATTTATATAGCATGCAAAGCTAAAAAAATAAAACAATTATCAACTCCAGAATCTACTGTAAAAGCAATATCAGAAATTTTATTAAATCAACTTATACGAACTAAAAATGTGAAAACACCTGCATCAAAAATTAAAATTAAAACTCAAAACAACAATGGAAGAGTATCTGCATGGATAGAAGGGACATCATTGCAAGAAAGTAATTTATTTATAACTTGTTTAACAGAAATTTTTTCAAAAACAGAAAGTCAAAGATACATAATATCTACTAAAAGAAATAATTTAACAAGATATTATAATATACCAAAAATATTTTCTAACAATAAAGAAAATGCACAAAGTTTTGCAGATTTATGGTCAAAAGCAATAGGTAAAGTAGAGCTAATATATACAAAAAGCGCAGAAGGAAGAAAAGAACTTTTAAAAGCTAGATTGCAAAACACGAATTTAAAGGATAAAATGTCAAGAAAACAAAAAATGACAGATTGGAAATAATATAGACAAAATAATTATAAAGCTGTATAATAAAAAGCATCGAATAATAATACGGAGGAAAATAATGAAAGTAGGAGTTGCCTTAGCAGGCGGAGGATTAAAAGGAGTAGCATACATTGGAGCATTAAAAGCTTTTGAAGAGCTAGGAATACACATTGATTGTATTTCTGGTACAAGCTCTGGAAGTATGGCAGCAGTCTTATATTCAATTGGTTGTGCACCAGAAGAAATGAAAAAAATTATATATGAATCATACAAGGGATTAGTTAAAATACCCAAAAAGCCAATAATATCTTCAGTTGGAACATATATAACAAAAAAACAACTAAAATTGGAAGGCTTAATTTCTGGAGAGCGAGTTGAAAATTTAATACAAACCTCAGCAGAAGAAAAAAATTATAAAAATATAAATGAAATTAAAATACCACTTGCAATAGCAACAGTGGATACAATATCTACAAAAGAATGTATTTTTATGTCAAAAAATTATAATTTAAAAAATGAAAAAATTGATTATATATATGATATACCATTAGGAAAAGCTGTAAGATCAAGTATGGCGTTTCCTGGAATTTTTACAACCAGCAAATTTGGCAAATATAATTTTATAGATGGAGGAACAAAAGACAATCTTCCAGTAAAGGTTTTAAAAGATATGGGAGCAGATGTTACAATAGGTCTAAGTTTTAAACTTGATGATTATGATGTAGAAAATCAAAATATATTAAGTATAATACTAAGGACTGTAGATATATTCTCACTAAAAGATGTAATAGAAGCACAAAAAGAAGCAACTATAGCAATCGAAATAGATGCAAAAGGAACAAGCCTAATGGAAATTGACGATATTGATAAATGTATAGATATTGGATACAAGGCAATAATGGAAAATAAAGAAAAATTGTTAAATATAATAAAAGAAAAATAAAAAATAGAATTCGGTAATATCGTTAAATAGTTGCAAATTGACATAAAATATAGTATAATAGGTGTATGTAGGGAATGTCCCTCATACACTTTTTGAGTGTTAGTACATTGAAAACTTAAGATATAACAGGAGGAAATGTTATGAAGTTGAGTGAAATTAGCAAATTAGCACAGTACAAAGGAAGCAGAGGTTTTTTCATAACGGCTTATAATGAATGTATGAAAGTTATCGAAAATATGTCACAAGAAGTACTTGATACAGTGTTTCGTGAGATTGAGGAAGATCAACAGGGAGCAGATCTTATGGGATTCTCTTTTGCAAAACAAGGCGATGCTTTGGTGTCTTATTGGGATTCTAGCTATCGTGGTATGGAATGTGATGTTTTAAGTGTTCCTACTCAGGTGGATTTACGTAGATTTTGGATATCAATAAGAACCGATGGTTCAGAGGAAGTTTCTTTCTGGACATCGTTTGATCCAAATTGTGCTGAGAATGAATGGTATAAAGAGCTTAGAAGAACGGAGCGTTTAATAAGTATTTTCGGTAAAAATTTTATAAGTAATGATACAGACGAAGATAAAGTTGTTGCTTTTACTGTCTCAAGAAAATGGTTTGAAAAATAAAAATCTCCTGTCATATACAGAGGTTTTCAAAAAACGCACCTTCCATTAGGGTGCGTTTTTTAGTCATCAAATTACAATAAGGTTAAAGAACAGATGGTTAGTCTATCTGTTCTTTATTAACTTCAATGGTAAACCACGGGTTATACCCGTGGTACAGGAAAGCTTATAGCGTTGAGTAAAGTAACAAAAATACCCACTCAAAACATGATATAATATTTAAAGTTTGACAGCTAAAAATATTAATTATGAGAGGAGTGGGGCGTATGGAAAGTCCATACACAGATAGTTTGAGTATATCCGATATACTTGTATTTACAATAAAATATATTTCTTTTTATAATAAAAATTAAAAAAACAGACACCATAAATTTAAATTATGGTATCTGATAACATAGTTGATTCTACTTTACACAAAATATTCTATATACTCTAGAATTCAGTTAAAACATATAACTGAATTCTATTTTAATTTTTAAATTTTAATTACAACATTATTTGTTGTTAAAAAATTAATCAAATTGTTTATTGTATTAGTTAAATCAGATATTGAAAGTGATTTTATTGTTTTTATAATATTATTAATATATTTGCTTCTTGTTTTTTCAGGATAAATTTTTCCCTGATTTCTAAAAGTTTCTAATTGATAAACTAATCCCTTCGTTGTTTTTACAGATGAAAGCAAATTTAGCGAAGCTATTAATAAAATTTGTTTCATTGTTTTATTAATATTAAGTTTATTAATTTCCACAATCAATTTATTTATAGTTTCTTTATTAATCATTTGTGAAGAATTATTTAAAAGAACAAGTTGTCTATCCATAATTACAACCTCCTTTAGTTTACATATTATATCATATAATTCATACAAATGCAAAACAAAGTTGCAATATTTCACAATTTAATGAAATAAATTGGAATTTACTTGAAATATTTTATAAAAGAATATATAATGAACTTACAGCAATTACAAAACAAAAGATACTATGGAAGGAGTGGTTTTATGAACATTAAAATAACAGGAAAAGACTTAAAAGCAACAGAGGCAATCAAAGAGTATATCGAAAAAAAGTGTGAAAGACTACAAAAATATACAGAAGATGAATTAGATGTTAAAGCAACAATCAAAACTGAAGGAAACACACAAGTTGCCGAAATTTCTACAAATATAAATGGTAATATTTATAGAGCAGTATCAGAGCAAAAAGATTTATATGCATCTATAGATAAAGATATCGATATTGTAGAAGGTCAAATAAGAAAAATGAAAACTAAAAAAGAAAAACAAATGACTTCAGAATCAATTAAAGATTATGAAATGATAAGCTTTAATGAAGAAAGTCATCAAGTAGAAAAAGAGGTATTAAAAACTCAATACTACGAAGTAAGACCAATGAGTGTTGAAGATGCAAAATTAAAATTGCAAGATTCAAAAAATATGTTTTTAACATTTGTAAATGCTGATACAGAAGAAGTTAATGTAATTTTTAAATTAAAAGATGGAGTTAACTTTGGTTTAGTAGAACCAGAATAAATTTTATAAATAAAATTGCAGTACACAAAGTTGTACTGCAATTTTTGTATTTAATAATATTTTCTAAGCTATTTTCTTTAAGATTGTGAATTGTAACCAGATAAAATTTTAATGAAATAAATTTTTTTCATTTCGTATTGCGGTTTTTCTACCCAAATGATATAATTCAAAAACAACAAAGAAAAGAGGTATTTTATGACAAATTCACAAAATTTATTAAAAAAGTTTTTTGGATATGACAATTTTAGACCTGGTCAAGAAGAAATTATAGATAATATTTTAAATCAAAAAGACTGTTTAGGAATTATGCCAACAGGTGCTGGTAAATCTATTTGTTATCAAATTCCAGCAATGATTCTTCCTGGTGTTACAATTGTTATTTCACCACTTATTTCTCTTATGAAAGATCAAGTTGATAATTTAAATCAAATTGGAATTCCTGCTACATTTATAAATAGCAGTTTATCTCATTTAGAATATTCCCAAACAATAAATAATATAATGCACAATGTATATAAAATAATTTATGTTGCGCCAGAAAGATTAACGTCAGAAGCATTTTTAAATTTACTAAATAATCTACAAATATCAATGTTTACAATAGATGAAGCTCATTGTGTATCTCAATGGGGACATGATTTTAGACCAAGCTACAGAGAAATTGCAAATGTAATTGTAAATTTAAAAACAAGGCCAGTAGTTTCTGCATTTACTGCAACAGCAACAAATATTGTAAAAGAAGATATTATTAATTTATTACATCTACAAAATCCATTCACATTAACAACTGGATTTGATAGAGCAAACTTAAAATTTTCAGTACAAATTCCAGAAAATAAAAATAAGTACATTTTGAATTTCTTGCAAAATCAAAAGGATATTCCAGGAATTATTTATTGTGCTACAAGAAAATTGGTAGACAGTTTGTTTGAAAAATTAACTGAATGTGGTTATAAAGTATCAAAATATCACGGAGGGATGAATGAATCTGCAAGAGCAAAAAGTCAAGATGATTTTGTATTTGATCGAACTAATATAATGATAGCAACAAATGCGTTCGGAATGGGAATTGATAAATCAAATATTAGGTATGTAATTCATTACAATATGCCAAAAGATCTAGAAAGTTATTACCAAGAGGCAGGTCGTGCTGGGCGTGATGGTGATAATTCTGAATGTATTTTATTATTTAGTAGAAGTGATATTGTTACAAATAAATTTTTAATAGAGCAAACACCATCTGAAAATGGACACAAGGTTGAATACGATAAATTAAATGATATAATAGATTATTGCAATACAGATAGATGTTTAAGAAAATATATATTAGAATATTTTGGAGAGATTCCACTGTTTGAAAATTGTAATAATTGCAGTAATTGTTTAACTAAAACAGAAACAACAGATATTACAGTAGATTCTAAAAAAATTTTGTCTTGTATAAAAAGAATGAATGAAAGATTTGGATCTGGTTTAGTAACAGATGTATTAAAAGGCTCTAAATCATCAAAAATAAAAGCAATGGGGTTTGGTAACTTATCTACATATGGAATTATGAGGGATTATTCAAAAGATACTATTAAAGATTTAATATATTTTTTAATAACAGAAGGTTATATAGAATGTGTTGGCAATAAATATCCAATTTTAGTTTTAAATAAATCTGCAAATGAAGTATTATTTAAAAATAAACAAGTTTTAATAAAGAGAAAAATAGAAAAAATTGAAAAAGAAAAAAATAATAATCAAAAAGACGAAATAAATTATGATGCAAATTTATTTGAAATATTAAGAGCACTCAGGAAGCAAATTGCTAAAAAGAATAATATACCACCATTCATAGTATTTACAGATTTATCACTAAAACAAATGGCAAGAGCATATCCAACATCAAAAGAGGAAATGCTTAAAGTAAGTGGCGTTGGGTTAAAAAAATACGAGACATATGGGCAAGATTTTTGTTTAGCAATTAATGATTATGTGGCTGAAAATTTGGCAAAAAGGTAAATTTTTATGCAAAAGTTATTGACTTTTTCATATATATGTAGTATTATAGTTGAGTCAATTAAAGAAGAAGCAATCCACTTCTCACCTTATCGAATAGAAAAAGGTTAAAATTTATAATATTACATATACAATATTTACAACAATATTGCATTCAATTATAAATTAAATATTTTGTGGATTGATTTGTTCTTAAACAAATCAATTTTTTTATGCAAAAATAAAGATTTGTACAATAAAATTTGGCGATATAACTAGTAGGAGGTGTTTTACTATAAAACAAGAATTACCAATTAATGAACAAATAAGGGCAAAAGAAGTTCAAGTTATAAACGAGAACGGAGAAAAATTAGGAAAGCATACTTTAAATGAAGCATTAGATATGGCTTTTGAAAAAAAATTAGATTTAGTTTTAGTTGCTCCAAATGCAGAGCCACCAGTTTGCAAAATAATGAACTATGGTAAATACAAATTTGAGCAAGCTAAAAAAGAAAAAGAAGCTCGTAAAAAGCAAAAAGTACTTGAAACAAAAGAAATCAGAGTTACTCCAAATATAGAGCAACACGATTTTGAGTTCAAATCAAAAAATGCTAGAAAGTTTCTTGAAGATGGAAACAAAGTAAAAATCACTGTTAAATTTAGAGGTAGAGAGCTTAACTATGTAAAACTAGGAGAAGAAGCACTTAATAAATTCGTTGAAGATTTATCAGATATAGCTTCACTAGAAAAAAAGCCTTTATTAGAAGGTAAAAACATGTTTATAATACTAGCTAAAAAAGCTGATAAATAATTAGAGAGGAGAGTTTAATTATGCCAAAATTAAAAACAAACAAAGCAGCTAAAAAAAGATATAGTTACACAGCAACAGGAAAGGTAAAAAGAACAAAAGCAAATAGAAAACATTTATTTGCAAACAAAACAAAAAGACAAAAGAAATCTGGTAAAGTTATGAACGCTTATGCAGACAAAACTTGCGAGGCAGGAATTAAAAAAATGTTACCATATGGTAATAAATAAGATTAAATTATAGAAAGATTGGAGTGAAAATAAATGGCAAGAGTTAAAACAGCAATGATTACTCGTAAAAAACATAAAAAAGTATTAAAAAGAGCAAAAGGATATTATGGAGCAAAAGGATATAGATTCAGAATGGCTAAACAAGCTGTTATGAAATCTGGTGCATATGCATATGTTGGAAGAAAAGACAAAAAGAGTAATTTCAGAAAATTATGGATAGCTAGAATTAATGCTGCTGCAAGAATGAATGGATTAACATACAGCACATTAATAGCTGGACTTAAAAAAGCTAATGTTGTAATAAACAGAAAAATGTTAGCTGAATTAGCTGTAAATGATAGTGCAGCATTCGCTAAAATAGCTGAAATAGCAAAAAATGCTTAAGAAATAGTAAAAAATATCTGCCAAATAATGCAGATATTTTTTTTAAAATTAAAAGATCAATTTTAAAGAATTGTCTATTTGTATATATAAATATTTAACAAGTGAAATTATTCCTAGTAAATTAGATAAAATTATGTTAATTAGAATACATTTGCATTTTTTTACAAAATATGGTAAGATAGAAATCGGTGGTGCATTATTCTAGTTATACTGTCTACTACGAGGGTGGGGCTAAAAATCCACTAAAGGGCACATCGTTGAAGTTTCTTGTTGATGCGCGGAATGCCAGTTTTGTGTGTTTTCAGGAAGTAAGATTATAGGGAATTATGTAATGGCATACATAATAATCCCCTATCGTCGCGGAGGCTTGAAATTTTTTAGTGCTTTCAAGTATAACCTATATAAAGTGCCAAGACACAATATATAGCGTAGCCTGTCTTGAGTGGTAGTTTTGGGATTAACATCTGAGGTAATTATTATTTGGCCAAAAATAATTATTTATATCGGTTATGAAATTTCTACTGCAAAAGAGACTAGTAATAGAGCTAAGTATATTAAGGAAAACTTCTAGAATGTTTGCGTAAGCATAAAAATTTAAGGATTAAAGTACGGACTTAAGTGGCAATCTGGTAATCAATTAATCTTTTGATTATTTTCTTTAAACGGAAACGGCTAAACAGTAATGGTTAGTAGAAAATAGAGAAATTCGACCAGACCTAAACCGTAGAATTTACTTGAATTTTACCACCACAACTTTTATTTAGGAGAGATAAAAAATAAAGAATGAAAAATAATAATAAAAATGATAAAAAGGATTCATCAGAGCTAAGATGGTTTATAACAATTTTTATTACAGCATTTGTATTATCAATAATATTTTCCTTTATATCTACAACAGCAATAACAGGATTATCAATTATACCAGCAATTCTTATATTATTACTGGTTATTTTTATAGGTATATTTTTTGATATAATAGGTGTTGCAGTAACTGTTGGAAAAGAATCAGATTTTAATGCTATGGCATCAAAAAAGGTTGCTGGAGCAAAAACATCATTAAATTTAATAAATAATTCTGCAAAAGTAGCAAATATTTGTGCAGATGTTATAGGTGATATAGCTGGAGTATTAAGTGGATCTATAAGTGCTTTAATAGCATTAAAAATTACGAGTGCATTAAATATAGAATTTAATTTGCAATTTATAATAAGTGCAATAGTTGCCTCATTAACAATAGGTGGAAAGGCAATAGGAAAAGGAATTGCACAAAATAATTCAACTCAAATAGTAAAATTTGCAGGAAAAATATTGAATATGTTTAGGAAAAATAAATAAATTTAATGTATCAAATTAGTTATATAGCGAATTTTTAAACCTGTATTTATAATGTTTTTTGTACTAATTAAAAAATTGCAAAAGAGACGATCAATTAAATAGATCGTCTCTTTTGTTTTAGTAAGGACATTCACAGTATTACCGCAGATGATGTTTTAGGAAATTTTGCTCTTGCACAGTTTGACATTCCCTAAGTTTAAGTCTAAGCCAAGCTTGCACTTCTTTTTTTACAAAGTTTTGTTGCTCTTGTTGACTCAAATTTAAACTATTAGCATGTGCTTTCATGTATGTACGAAAAGCATCTAAATCCTGCCGTAAACCTATAACTTTATTGTGGTTTACTATAGTTAACACCTCCTTATAGAAAGTAATTTGAAGTATATCACAAAATTATGTAAATTGCAATAAAAAATAAAATTAATGTTGTAATTTTATTTTAAATATGTGATATAATAATTTCAGTTTGAAAAAACAAATATTGACTTAGTGTTAGATTAATCAAAGGAGGAAATAATATGTCAGAAAGATTCGTATTAAATGAAACATCAATTTTCGGAAGGGGTTGTAGATCAGAGCTACCAGGAGAAATAAAAGGTAGAGGTTACAAAAAAGTATTTTTAGTTACTGATAAAGGTCTTGTAAATTGTGGATTAATTAAAAAAGTAACTGATGTATTAGATGAAGCAAAAATAGATTACACATTATATTCAGAAGTAAAACCTAATCCTAGTATAAAAAATGCATTAGACGGATATGATATTTGCAAAAAAATAAAAGCTGATGTTATAGTTGCAGTTGGAGGAGGTTCTGCAATAGATACAGCAAAATGTATAGCTATATTAATGACAAATCCAGATAGAGCAGATGTAAAATCTTTAAATGGATTATCAAATACAAAAAATAAAGGATTACCAATGATTGCACTTCCAACAACACACGGAACTGCAGCAGAAGTTACAATAAATTATGTAATAACAGATGAAGATGCTCAAGTTAAAATGGTTTGTGTTGATCCACATGATATACCATTACTTGCAATTGTAGATTCAGAATTAATGGAAAGTTTACCAAAAATGACAGCAGCAGCAACAGGATTGGATGCTTTAACACATGCTGTAGAAGGATATATAACAAAAGCTCATAACACAATGTCTGATATGTTCCATATGAGAGCAATAGAATTAATATTTGAAAATTTACCAGCAGCAGTAAATGAAAAAGATCCAAAAGCAATTGAAAACATGGCTCTTGCACAATATATAGCAGGAATGGGATTTTCAAATGTAGGTTTAGGAATAGTTCATTCAATGGCTCATCAACTAGGTGCTGTATATGACACACCACACGGAATTGCTAATGCAATATTATTACCAACTGTAATGAGATTTAATGGTGAAGTTTCTTGGGAAAGATTTAGAGAAATTTTAATTCATATAGGAAGACCAGATGCAGCAAATTTATCAAAACAAGATGTAATTAATACATTCGTATGGAAAATATCTGAACTTGCAAAAGAATGTGGAGTTACAATGACTGTAAAAGATACTGGATGTAAAGAAGAAGATTTAGAAATGCTAGCAGAAAAAGCAATGAATGATCCATGTAGACCAGGAAATCCACGTGATACAACAAAAGAAGATTTTATTAATTTATATAGAGCTGCTATGTAATTAAAAAATTTTTCAAAAAATATGGACAATTTATTGAAAAAAAGCTAAGTACTATGATATAATATAAAAACACTTTTATAGTGAATAACATATGAAGAGGTGAATCACAGTGGGATACATCAATCATTTTGGTTGGCCAATGCCATCCGATGATTCTGAAGAATCTATATTCAGACCGGAAGAAGGTTTTAACACTAAACCAACAGATGAAACGAATAAAACCCAAATCTTTAGATCTGAAAAAGATTCTGATGGTTTGAATCCACATGCAGAAAAAATGAAACCTGAAAATAAGTAAGGAAAATCTGCATAAAACCACAAGAGCGCTAAAACTTAAGTTTTGGCGCTCTTTTCCAATATTATTGATAAATAATAAAAAATATGCTAAATTATAATGCAGAAAGGAAATGGTAAAATGACTAAAATTTATAATTGGAAAGAAAAAATAGATGAGAAAGAGCTAAAAGAAGTAGTTCAAATATTAAAAAATAATGGAGTAATAATTTTTCCAACAGAAACAGTATATGGAATAGGAGGAAATGCTCTTTCAAATGAAGTAATAGATAAAGTATATAACGCGAAAAATAGACCAAGAGCAAAGGCTGTAAATATAATAGTTTCAAATAAAAATGAAATAAAAAAATATGCAGAAATTACATCAAATTTGGAAAAAAAAATAATTGATGAATTTTTACCAGGACCACTTACAATAATTTTGAAAAAAAAGCCAAATTTTGGTACATATTTTACAGCAGGAAATGACACTATAGGTGTACGAATACCAAATCACAGAATTGTAAACTCAATTTTAAACGAAATTGACTTTCCAATAATAGCACCAAGTGCAAATATTTCAGGAGAGCCAAGTGGGGTAGAAGCTACAGATATAATAAAAGACTTTGACGGAAAAGTAGATGCCATAATAGATGGAGGAAAAGCAAATCAAGGGCTTTCATCTACAATTGTAAAAGTAATTGATAACGAAATTACAATTTTAAGAGAAGGTAAAATAACAAAAGAGGATATATTGAAAAAAATAAAATAATTGTTCATAGGGAACATAAAAACCTAAATAAAATAAGGAGAATGCATATTTTGCAGAATTAATATGAATTTTAAAATAACAAATGGTTCAGTTGAATATGGAGCTGAAACAATTTTAGAAGAAATAAATATAGAAATAAAAGAAAAAGAAAAAATTGCAATTATAGGAAGAAATGGAGCAGGAAAATCTACTTTATTAAAAGCTATTATAAATAATGATTTATTAACACAAGGAACAGGTGAAGAAAAATTTAATATTTATAAAGAAGGAAATCCGGTAATAGGCTATTTAAAACAAATGGAATTTGAAGATGACCAAATTACAATGATAGACGAAATTTTAAAAGTATATAAACAAATAACAAATTTAGAGCAAAAAATTGAACAAATTGTAGAAAAGATGCAAACAGATAAGTCAGAAGAGCTAGCAAAAGAGTATTCAAAAGCAATGGACAAATATGAGTTTTTAGATGGATATACATATAAAAAAGAATATGAAACAGCAATAAATAAATTCGGTTTTTCATCAGAAGATAAATTGAAAAAAATAAGTGAGTTTTCAGGAGGACAAAGAACAAAAATTGCATTTATAAAATTATTGCTAAGTAAACCAGATATTTTATTATTAGATGAACCAACAAACCATTTAGATATTGAAACAATAGAATGGCTTGAACAATATTTAAAAAACTATTCAAAATCGGTAGTAATAGTATCTCATGATAGAATGTTTTTAAATAAAATTGTTAATAAAGTTTATGAAATTGAATATGGTGTAACAACAGCATATTCTGGAAATTATACATTTTTTGAAGAGCAAAAAAAGATAAATTATGAAAAACAATTAAAAGATTATGAATATCAACAAAAAGAAATAAAACGTTTAAATGATATAGTAACAAGATTTAAATACAAACCAACAAAAGCCAAAATGGCAATGTCTAAATTAAAACAAATAGAGCGAATGGTAAAAATAGAAGCACCAAATAAATATGATTTAACAACATTTAAAACAAATTTCATAATAGAAAAACAAAGCGGAAAAGATGTATTATTTGCAAAAAATCTAGAAATAGGATATGACAAAACACTACAAAAAATATCACTAAATGTATACAGAGGTCAAAAAATAGGAATAATTGGAGAAAATGGAATAGGAAAATCAACACTACTAAAAACACTAATAGGAATAATTCCAAAAATAAGTGGCGAATTTGAATTTGGGCATAATGTACAAATAGGATACTTCGACCAGCAAATGGCACTATTAGACTCAGAAAAAACAGTATTAGAAGATTTCAGCGAAGAATTTCCAAATCTAACAACAACAGAGCTAAGAAACGCCCTAGCAGCATTTATGTTTTACGGAGAAGACGTATTCAAAAAAATAAACATGCTCTCAGGAGGAGAAAAAGTACGATTGCAACTATGCAAAATACTAAAAAAAGGGCCAAACCTACTAATACTAGACGAACCAACAAATCACATGGACATAATAGGAAAAGAAAGTCTAGAGCTACTACTAAAAGAATATACAGGAACAATAATCTTCGTATCACACGACAGATTCTTCGTAAACAAAATAGCAGACACACTACTAATATTCACAAAACACCAAGTAAAACAATTCAAACGGAACCTACGAACAATACGAATCAACAAAAACAGAAACAGAACCTAACCCAACAACTCCAAACACCCAACCAGAAAAAAAAGAAAAAGAAGGAAAAACACAAAATAATACCTACCTAAAACAAAAAGAACAAAACAAAATCAACACAAAAATAAAAAAAATAGAACGTGACATAACAGACCTAGAAAACCAAATAACCAACCTAAACACCCAACTAACAAAACCAGAAATCTACACAAATTACGAACAACTAACCACAATCCAAACCCAACTCCAAGACCTAACTAAGAAATTAGAAGCCAACATGAACGACTGGGAACAACTAAACGAAAGCTTGACTTCATTTCAAACATAAACTATAATTTAGCTAAATTTAATTAGAAAGGGGACCACAAATGAAATTTATCAAAAAACTAAATATCGGCTTAGTACTTGCCATAATAGCAATATTAGCAGTAATCATCTATTCTGTAAATATTGAAAATGAAAGAAAAGCATCAAAACAAGAAATAAAAAAATCATGTGAAGAATTCATAAGCATAACAGATAAATACTACACTTTACCAGAAAACTATCAAACAATAGGAGAAAAAAGTCAAGATGTTGATTTAACAAATTACTATACAGAAATGGAAAACGAATTAAAAACTAAAACAATAAATGACTCAGCAACAAAATTACAAAAAACAATATTAACAGAATACTTAAAAAATCAATTAGTAGATACAAGCAAAATAACAGTAAGCTTTAAAAGAGAAATAACAAAAATTTCAGAGTATAAATTTGACGGAAATCAAGTAACAGTAACATTTAATTCTAAAGTTACAATAAAACAAAAATATAAAGATATAAATATTGAAGATAACACAAGTAAAGAAAAAGTAAATGAAACAACATTTGATACTGAAGGAGATACAATTACGCTAGAGCAAAAAGATGGTATTTGGAAAATTGTATATGCAGACTTGCAATTTAACAATATAAATGCATTATATAACATGTAGGGGGTGAAAATTTTGTCTGAATCTGTATTAGAAATAAAAAATGTAAGCAAATATTACGGAAAAAATAAAGTTGTTGATAATGTAAGCTTTAGCGTAGAAAAAGGCCAAATATTAGGATTTTTAGGACCAAATGGTGCTGGAAAAACAACAACAATAAAAATGATTTTAGGACTACTTTCAATAGATGAAGGTTCAATAAAGGTAAATGGATTTGATGTAAAAAAGAATTTTGAAAAAGCAATGGAATATATTGGAGGAATAGTAGAAAATCCAGATATGTATGGCTATATGTCTGCTGTAGATAATTTAAAATTATTTGCAAAAATAAGAAATATAAATTATAGCGAAGTATATAAAGTATTAGAATTGGTTGGACTTAAAAAAAGCATGAACCAAAAAGTATCAAAATATTCTTTAGGTATGAAACAAAGAGCTGGACTTGCTTTATCTTTATTACATTCTCCAAAAGTTTTAATATTAGATGAACCAACAAATGGATTAGATCCAGTTGGAATTAAAGAATTAAGAGATATATTAAAAAAATTAGCCAGAGAAAATGGAACAGCAATATTAGTATCATCACACATATTAAGTGAAATGGAGCTTATGTGTGATAAAGTTGCTGTAATAAATCAAGGAAAAATAGTTAAAGTTGAAAACTTAAAAGAAAATGAAGAAGATAATACTAATGAAGTAAAAACTGTGCAATGTGTATTTAAAGTTAAAACACCAGAAAATGCAATAAATATAATAAAAGAAAAACTAAATAAACAAGCTAATTTAAAAGACGGAAAAGTATATGTAACAGCAAATAAAGGTGAATTACCAAACATTATAAAAACATTAGTATTAAGTGATGTAGAAGTAGAGTATGCAAATGAAAATGAACATACACTTGAAGAACTATTTTTTGATGTAACAAAGGGGGATAAAAAAGATGAGTAAATTTTTTAGATTATGTTCATGTGAATTAACAAAAATCATGAAAAAGAAATCAACAAAAGTTATGCTAATATTATTAATATTATCGCTCTTTGCATCTGCAGGAATGGCAGTATTAACTAAAAAAATGTATAGTATAACAGATGATATATATTCATCAATAGATTATAAGTCAAGTATTAAATCTGAAATAGAATCATTAAAAACTGAAATGTCAGAAGAAAATTTAGATGAAGCATCAAAGAATTCAATACAAGCACAAATTGACGCTTTTCAATTAGCAATAGATAATGATATTAATATATATACAACATATTGGAAAACAGAGCTAATAACAAATGATATAACAAATTTAAAAAGAAACATATATAACTACAAAGCAATGGGACAGGAAGACTTGGCAACAAAAGAACAAACTACTGTAGATAAATTAGTAGAGCTATTGAAAAATGACGATTTTAACCGGATATATTAATATAAAAAAAGAAAATTTAAAAACAGACTTAAATAATGAAACTATAACAAAAGATGATTATGATATTAGTTTGTCAGAGCTAGAGCTAAAACAAAAATATGAAATTGGTAAAACATATAATTCAGAAGATTCATGGAAAGAATCAACTCTTGATGAAATTACAACATTAAAACAAAATATTATGACAGGACTAGATACAACAACAGCAAAAGCTTTAAACGAAAAAGACTTAACAAAAGCTGAAAACAATATAAAAATTGACGAATACAGATTAGAGCATAATATGCCACCATTTATGTCAGGCTCTATTGCAGGAGGTTCAATTGGAAAAACTAGAAAAATTTATGATTATATGATGAACAGTTTAACTATGATGGTTTTAGCTGTTATGATAATAATAATCGCTGGATCTAGTATATCGTCAGAAATATCAAAGGGAACAATAAAATTCTGGTCATTTACACCAAATAAAAGATGGAAAATATTGCTATCAAAATTATTTGTAAATACAGGAATTTTGTTAGTAACAACAATTATAATTAGTTTATTAAGTACTGTTGTAGGAAATATTTTCTTTGGAAGTGGTCAAGATTATTTATATGTAAGTGCAGGAAGTGTACATACAACAAATTATGTGATACATAATGTATTATATAATTTAGTAAGTGCAATAGATATATTTATATTCTTATTATTAGCAATGATGTTATCAACAGTAGCAAGAAACACAGCAGTATCAGTAGGTATAAGTATTGCAGCATATCTAGGAGGAGCGACAATAACTAATATAATTAATATGTTTGTAACAGCTGATTGGATAAAATTTATACCATTTAATAATCTATCATTAGCAGATAAAATATTTACAAATGATATTTCATATTCTGCATCAAGCTTAGTAAATACGATAACTGGAAATATCACGGTAGGATTTTCATTGTCAGTATTAGGTGTTTGTGCAGTAATTATGATAGTAACAATGTTTGATAGTTTTAGAAAAAGAGATATAACATAAAAAATTAAAATAGACTTAAATTGTTAAAATTATGTTTAACAATTTGAGTCTTTTTTTTAGAAAAAATAAATAACATAATATTTGACAATGTAAATTAGAATAAATAATAGGTAAAAGAATGTCGAATGCTGTCAAAAACAGGCAAAATAGCACGACGAAAAGTGCAGTTTTATAAGGTTTTTGTATTGATTTTGGAAATATATAGGTGATAGAATCTAAAAAGATAAAAAATACATAAGAGGATGGTGTATAACTATGAGGGATATGTTAGAGGTACAAAGCCTCATGATAAATAGTAATTTTTTTGGATGGTTCTTGGCAAATTTATCAATTGCAATTCTTTTTGCTTCACTTGATGTTGTATTATTTGTAAAAATATTTAAATCTAGGGTAAGTAAATGGCAAATAATTACAGGTATTGCAACAGAATCTATAGCAAGGATAGTTATTAATTCGGTAATTCCATTTCCATACAATAGAGCAATTATATTGGTTTTAACAGTGATGATATTCAAATTTGTATTAAATGAAAAAATAGAAAAGTGTACATTCGGTGAGGTTATAAACGCAATTATAGTATTGCTAATAGAGTTAAGTTACTCAAAAGTATTTTGGCTAATTCACTCAGATTCAATGTCATATTCAGAGTGTATATCAAGCATTTCATATAGATTGTCAATTGCATTTTTTGTATTTATATTTAGAGCAATTATTTTATTTATAATAATCAAAAAGGATATAGGAATAATATTAAGTCCAAATTTAAGTAAGAAAAATAGATGTTTAATCGTTTTAATATGTATAATTGGATGTATGTTAATTTACTTTAATGCCGCTGAGATGGTGTTATTTATAAGCAATTTTCCTTATACTGTATTTTGGCTAGATATCATTTCTTTAATTGTATATTTTTATATAAGTATGAAAGATATTATGAGGCTATCAAAATTAGAAGAAATGTATAAAAAGGTAGAAAATCTTGAGTCATATAACAAAACATTAACAATTATGTATGATAGCATACGAGGATTTAGACATGATTTTAATAATTTTATACAGGCACTAGATGGGTATGTAGAAACAAATAATATTGAAGGTATTAGACAGATGAATAATGAAGTACTAAGTGAATGCAAAGAAATAAACAATTTAGGAATATTAGATCCTAAAATTATAAATAATCCAGCTGTATATAGTATAATTACAAATAAATATTACAAAGCACAAGAAGAAAACATAAGAATGAATATGGAAATAATGTTAGATTTTAATGAGTTAAATATTTCAACATATGAATTATGTAGAATTCTAGGGATATTGTTAGATAATGCAATAGAAGCAGCAAAAATGTGTGAAGAAAAAATTATAAATATACAAGTAAGAAAAGATTTTAAAGTAAAAAGAAATCTAATTATAATAGAAAATTCATACAAAGAGCAAAATATTAATTTAGATAAAATTTTCGAAAAAGGCTATAGTACTAAAGCTACTGATAATGATAAAGAATCACACGGACTTGGTTTATGGAACATTAGAAGAATATTACATAAAAATAATAATTTAAATTTATTTACAACAACAAAGGAGAAATTGTTCAGTCAACAATTAGAAATTTATTAATTATAATTAGTATTGTAATAAAATTTTAAATATCCCTTGAATTACAGAAAATATTAATATATAGTATAACAGTAAACAAAAGAAAAGGGGGAGTATTATGGAAGGTAATATAAAAGTTAATTTTAAATATTCTGGGATTTCTAGTTCTGATATTATGAAATACGCAGAAAAAGTGAATGAAATACATAAAAAATTAGAAAAAAATGCAGACAAAAAACAAGAATTTACTGGCTGGATAAATTGGCCTGAAATGTACGATAAAAAAGAATATGAAAAAATTAAAAAAATTGCTAATAAAATAAGAAAAGACTCGAATGTTCTAATAGTAATAGGTATTGGAGGCTCATATTTAGGGGCCAGAGCAGTAATAGAAGCCTTAACTTGTAAATATAAAAATAATGGAATAGAAGTTTTATATGTAGGAAATAATTTAAATCCTAATTATATAAATGAAATTATAGATTATGTATCAGATAAGGAAATATCAATAAATGTAATTTCAAAATCTGGAAAGACAACAGAATCTGCTGTTGCTTTTAGAATTTTTAGAAATTTAATGGAAAACAAATATGGAATTGAACAAGCAAGAAAAAGAATTTTTGTAACAACAACTAAAAGAAAAGGTGCATTATATAAAATAGCAATGCAAGAAAAATATGTAAAATTATCGATACCAGAAAATATAGGTGGTAGATATTCTGTTTTAACATCAGTTGGCTTGCTACCAATGGCTGTTGCGGGAATAAATATAGATAAAATAATGCAAGGCGCTAAAATTGCAAAGGAAAAATATGATGAAGAAAATTTAAAATATAATGATTGTTATAAATATGCTGTTGTTAGAAATATTTTATATGAGAGAGAAAAGAATATAGAAATATTTGCAACATATGAACCAAAAATGTTTTATTTTGTGGAATGGTGGAAGCAGTTATTTGGAGAAAGTGAAGGAAAAAATTATAGTGGAATTTTTCCAACAGGAGTAACATATACAACAGATTTACATTCACTAGGTCAGTATGTACAAGAAGGTAGAAGAAACATTTTTGAAACTGTATTAAATATAAAAAATACAGAGTCTGATATTGTTTTAGGGTATGATGAAGAAAATTTGGATGAATTAAATTATATAGCTGGAAAAAACTTGTCATATGTAAATAAAAAAGCAATGGAAGGAACAATAAAAGCACATATAGATGGAGGAGTTCCAAATATAATTATAAATATTGATAACCTAAATGAAAAAACAATTGGACAGTTAATATATTTTTTTGAAAAAGCGTGTGCAATGTCTGGAAATATTTTAGGAATAAATCCATTTGATCAACCTGGTGTCGAAAAATATAAAGAAAATATGTTTAATTTATTAGGTAAATATGAATAAAAAAATCCTATATGAAACGATAATTCATATAGGATTTTATATTTAATAGATATGATTAATAAAATCAAAATTAATTATTAAAATATAAATTATAAGAATGTTATTAAAAATGAAATTATTAAACAAATATCGACAAAATACTTCACTAAAAAATACATTTATGATATGATGTACACATATTTTATGAAATGAGGAGTACATATGAAAATAATAAGAAATATAATTTTAGTAATAATATTTGGGGCACTAGTTGGATTGGCTTTATATATAGCACCAAATTACAAAAAAGATCCAAACGAAAATGTAACAAATCTTGTTATAAATTACACTAATGTAACAGGAAAAATGGATGGAAAAGTAATAATTGATGATAATGAAACAATATATTTATCTTTAGATGATATTGAAAATTATTATGATAGATATATTTTTTTCGAAAAACAATATAACTATATAATTGCAACAGCAAATGGAAAAACAGCCTGTTTTGATATAAATAATCAAACATTAACAATTAATGATAAAACAGAAAAATGCGAAATAATAAAGCAAAATGACGAATACTATATTCCAATTACAGCTCTTGAGAGCGTATATAATATAGATGTAAAATATATTTCTAAGTACAACACAGTAGTAATTGATTCCTTAGATAAAAAGTTAGAAACTGCAAAAACAAATAGGAATGTTTGTGTTAAATCTAAAAATATTGAATTATCAAGAACAATAGAAAAATTGAAGAATGATACAAAAGTTTCAATTGTGCCAAATGATGAAAACAAAGATTATAAAGGTTGGACATTAGTAAAAACTGATAATGGAAAAATTGGATATATAAAAAGTGAAAATTTAACAGATTTTAAAACAGAAAGATCTGAAGAAAAAGAAGAACAAAAAACTATAAGTATAGCTTGGGAATATTTTTCAAAAGTGGCAAAAGCACCTAAAAATGATTCAAATACTAAATATGACAGTATAAATGTTGTAGCACCTTCATTTTTTTATTTAGAAGATAGTAAAGTTAAAGAAAATGTTGGAATAGACGGAATAAATTACATTAATTGGGCAAAAAACAATAATTATGAAGTATGGGCAATGGTTCAAAACAATAATGATAGTAAAGATAAAAAAGATGAATTTTCAAAATGGGTAAATGATTACGAAAAAAGACAAGAAATTATAAATCAAATTGTAAATTATGCTCAAGGATATAAATTAGATGGAATAAATATAGATTTTGAAAACATATACAAAACAGATAAAGATGCTTTGTCTAGATTTATAATAGAGCTAAAACCCAAGTTAGAAAATATAGATGTAACATTATCTGTTGATGTTACTGAACCAGATGGATCTGATAGTTGGTCTTTGTGTTTTGATAGAAATGTCATAGGAGATGTTTCGGATTACATAGTATTTATGGCATATGATCAATATGGAAGTTCATCTAAAAAAGCAGGAAGTACAGCTTCTTATGATTGGGTAGAAAAAAATATAAATAAATTTATAAAACAAGAAGGTGTAGAAGCAAATAAAATAATATTAGGAATACCTTTATATACACGATTATGGAAAGAAAATGGTTCAGAAGTAACAAGCATAGTAGTTGCTATGAAAAATGAAGATAAATATATAAAATCAGAAACAACATGGCTTGAAAGTGCACAACAAAAATATGTTGAATATACAGATAAAAATGTAACATATAAAATGTGGATAGAAGATGAAGATTCTATAAGACAAAAATTAAATTTAATAAGAAAATATAATTTAACAGGTGCTGCTTTTTGGCAAAAAGGCTTTGAAAAAGACGATATATGGCAGATTGTTAAATCACAAATAATGGAATAAAAAATAAACACCTACATACAAATATTATGTAGGTGTTTTATGAATTATATAATAGGATACATAAATTGTAAAAAAGCTCTAAAATTTAAAAAATTGCAAAAAATTATTGGTTATATTTATTTCAAAATTAAAGTAATTAGAATAGATGAAAATAAATATGATATTGGAATAAATTCCAATAAGATTAATAAAAGAAGAATAAAAAAAATTGAAAAAACATTAAAAACATATAATATAAATAAATTAGTAATTTCAAACGTAATAGATTGTGAAAATAAAATAATTTTAAATAATATTGTAAAATCAAGTGAAAAAATATTAATGAAAGGTATTATAAAGAATATCTTAAAATATATTTGTAAAAATCAAAATACAGATTTAAGATTTGAAGATATATTTATTACCATAAAAGATGATAAAAATAAGGAAATAATTAAAGATATAGCAAATGAAGCAAAATCAATAAACATAGTTACTGATACAATTAAAAAAATGAGAAGATTATCAATAAACTTAGAAAAAGAAGAAAATATAATTTTTTCTATTTCAAACAATTGTAAAAAAGGATTAAAAAGAGCTAAAACAATAATAAATTTTGATTATACAGATGAATTTTTTGAAAAATTTAAGGTTAATAGAAATGCAATAATTATAAATTTAAATGACCATGAGTTAAAATTAGGTAATTATTATCAAGGAATAATAATTGAAAATATTGAAATTGCTTATAACAATAATGAAAAAAGCAATTATAATAAAACAAAATTATATGAATCATATATATGCAATTTAAATTATTTTTCAATACAAGAAAAATATAATGAAGATAATTGCATAATAAGTAATTTAATAGGAAAGAATGGATTTATACAAAATAGAGAGCTGAAAAAAGTTCGTACAGAGCTTGACAAATTAAGTAAAAAGGATTAAGATATTTGGGATTCAATATGATAAAAATAAACTTTTTTAAAACGGAAAGGAATGAACATATATGGAAGAAAACAAAGAGGTTATATTAACACAAGAAGGGTTTGATAATCTAGAAAAAGAATTAGAATATTTAAAAACAGAAAAAAGAGCTGAAATATCAGAAAGAATAAAAATAGCATTAGGATTTGGTGATTTATCAGAAAATTCAGAATATGATGAAGCCAAAAATGCACAAGCAGAAAATGAAGCTTTAATAGTTGAATTAGAAAATAAGGTAAGATATGCTAAAATAATAGATGAATCTGAAATAGATACAAAAACAGTACAAGTTGGAAACACAGTAAAATTGTTAGACATTGAATTTAATGAAGAAGTAACATATACAATAGTTGGTTCAACAGAAGTTGACTTAGCACAAAACAGAATTTCAAATGAATCTCCAATGGGAAAAGCTTTATTAGGAGCAAAGAAAAATCAAACAGTAGAAGTTCAAGCTCCAGCAGGAGTTATAAAATATAAAATTTTATCAATAACTAAATAATAATAAAAGAAACTTATTGCAAAGGCAATAAGTTTTTTTTGGTAATATTTAAACTGTGGATTTAAAGTAGTATTTTTATGAATATATAAATTAATGGAAAAATCTTGTAATTTACGTAAAAATTTAGTATAATAGATAACATAATTGGTTATTGGAGGAAATATGAAAAAAATTGTAAAAAATGCTATATTTATAGTAATTTTAATTGTAATAGCAATGTCAATATTTAATATATCATACGCTATGTTAAATACAGGAAATTTTTCAAAGCTAGCAACAATTAAAAATACTACAATTTTTACAAAAGATAACAATGTTAAATATTCGAATTTACAAAGTTATAAAATAGAAAATAAAGACTACAATAATTCAGCATATTATCAGACAATTAAAGTAAAAAAGAATACACCATATAAAATATCGTGTATGATAAAAACAAATAATGTAAATGTAACAAATGAAAATAAAAATGACGGTGCCAAAATTAGTATATTAAATTCTGAAGAAGAATCAACTGCAATAACAGGAACAAACGATTGGCAAAAAATAAGTTTAATGTTTAATTCAAAAAATGAGGAGAATTTGCAAATAGCTTTTATGCTAGGGGGAAATTCAGAAGAAAAATCTGCAAAAGGAACAGTATGGTTTGCAGATTTTAAAATTGAAGAGGGAAAAATAAGTTCAAACAACAACTGGAATATAGCTTGTTTTGTATTTAAAAATACAGATGTAAATATAAATAAAAATCAATATAATTATGAAATGAGTAAAAATGATATTGATCAAATAAATGATTGTATGAAAAGATTTAAATCAACATCCGAAAAATTTTCAAATGGAAATATTAATATATCATATAAAATAATTGAAATTGAAAATCCAATAAAAAGTATGTCTTATGATGACGAAAAAGGATATTATATAGATTCAAAAGACATAGCTAAAGATATTGACAAGTATTTAAATCAAAATGAATTTGACCATATATTTGTGTGTGCACGAATATCAAATGATTCATCAAAGGATTTAGTAAATAATTGGATTGGTTTAGGTAGTATGGAGTATAAAGGAATAGGGTATTCAAATATAAGAATGCCAACTTCATCTAAAAGTTATGCTTTAAAATATGATGATAAACTAAACCAATTTCCAGAGGAAGTTTTTGTGCACGAATTTTTACATACATTAGAGCGAAATTCAAAAGAATATAATTTGCAATGTCCAGAGCTACATAGTAGTAGTGATTACGGATATAAAGCAGAAAAAACAAAAAGCCTATATAATTGGTACAAAGATTATATGAGTTGTAACATAAAAAACGAGAATATAGGACTAAATAAGCAAATATATATGTACAAGCCAGTACACGAAAGTAATTTTATAAACAGTACAAAATTAAATTATTTTGATGAACCAACAGGAACAGTAGAAAAAATAAAATCAATAATAAATACTGCAAATGATACAGCAAATGCAAAAATATAAAAATGGAAGGAAATGAAATTTATAATGAAATTATCAGACTTTAATTATGATTTACCAAAAGAACTAATAGCACAAGTTCCAATAGAAAAAAGAGATGAAGCAAGATTAATGGTGCTAAATAGAAAAAATAAAACAATAGAGCATAAAGTGTTTAAAGATATAATTGATTATTTGCAACCAGGAGATTGTCTAGTAAGAAATAACACAAAAGTAATACCTGCCAGATTATATGGTAAAAAAGAGCAAACCGGAGCAAATGTAGAATTTTTACTATTAAATAGAATAGAAGGAGATACTTGGGAAGTAATGGTAAGACCAGGTAAAAAACTAATGCCTGGAGCACAAGTTTCATTTGGTGATGGATTACTAAAGGCTGATATATTAGATAAAATGGAAGGCGGAAATAGAAAAGTAGAGTTCCATTATGATGGAATATTTAATGAAATACTAGATCAAATAGGATTAATGCCATTACCACCATATATAAAAGAAAAATTAGAAAAAAAGGAAATGTATCAAACAGTATATGCTAAATATGATGGTTCAGCAGCAGCACCAACAGCAGGATTACATTTTACAGAAGAGCTATTACAAAAAATTAAAGATAAAGGTGTAGAAATAGCAAATGTTACATTACATGTAGGTATAGGAACTTTTAGACCTGTAAAAGAAGAAAATATAGAAGAGCACGATATGCACACAGAGCATTATTATATAAAAAAAGAAGATGCAGAAAAAATAAATAATGCACGAAAAAATGGTGGAAGAATAATTGCTGTTGGAACAACATCTTGTAGAGTACTAGAATCTGTTGCAGACGAAAATGGAATGGTAAAAGAAGTTGAAGGAGATACAAGTATATTCATATATCCAGGTTACAAATTTAAATGTATTGATAGTTTAATAACAAATTTCCATTTACCAGAGTCAACATTAGTAATGTTAGTTTCTGCATTAGCAGGAAGAGAATATATTTTAGATGCATATAAAGAAGCTGTAAATCAAAAATATAGATTTTTTAGTTTTGGTGATGCAATGTATATAGAATAATAAGTAAAAATATAAAACAAAAGGAGAATAAAGATGAGTCAAGCAATAACATATGAATTATTACATGAATGCAAACAAACAGGAGCTAGAAGAGGTGTAATTCATACACCACACAGTGATATACAAACTCCAGTATTTATGCCGGTTGGAACACAAGCAACTGTAAAATCAATGACACCAGACGAATTAAAAGATATGATTGATGCCAAAATAATATTATCAAATACATATCATTTATATTTAAGACCTGGTAGTAAACTTGTAAAAGAAGCTGGTGGACTTCATAAGTTTATGAACTGGGATAGAGCAATATTAACTGATAGCGGTGGTTTTCAGGTATTTAGTTTAGGAGATTTACGTACTATTTCAGAAGAAGGTGTAGAGTTTAAATCACATTTAGATGGAAGTAAACATTTCTTCTCACCAGAAAGCGTAATGGAAACTGAAAATGATTTAGGTGCAGATATAATAATGGCTTTTGATGAGTGTGTTGAATATCCTGCAACATATGAATACACAAAGCAATCAATGGAAAGAACAACAAGATGGGCTAAAAGATGTAAAGAAGCACATAAAAATACAGAAAAACAAGGTCTATTTGGAATAATACAAGGTGGATTTTATAAAGATTTAAGAGATAAAAGTTTGGAAGATTTAGTAGCAATGGATTTTCCAGGATATGCAATAGGTGGAATTAGTGTAGGAGAGCCAAAAGAAGAATTTTTAGATATATTAAGATATACAGCACCTAAAATGCCAAAAAATAAACCAAGATATTTAATGGGAGTAGGAACACCAGATTACTTAATAGAAGCGGCTCTTGCAGGAATAGATATGTGTGACTGTGTATTACCAACAAGAATTGCCAGAAATGGAACTGCAATGACATGGAATGGAAAAGTAGTAGTAAGAAATGCTACATATGAAAGAGATTTTACACCACTAGATTCAGAATGTGATTGCTATACTTGTAGAAATTATACAAAAGCATATTTAAGACATTTAGTAAAAACAAAAGAAATATTAGGTGTAAGATTATTATCAATACATAACTTATATTTCTTATCAAAGCTAATGGAAAGAGTAAGAAAAGAAATAGAAAACGACAATTTGTTAAACTTTAAAAATGAATTTTATAGCAAATATGGCTATACAGAGTAATTTAAAAGGAATTAATTATTTCTTAGAAAGGATGTAAAAATGACGCTTATAGATGAACGCGAAGTAATGTTCGAACAAGAGAAAAAGCAAAAATTAAAAAGAAACATAATAAAAATAATAGCGATATTAATAATTTTAGTAATTGTTTTATTAGTATATATAAGCACAAAAAATGCAAAAAAATTTAAAATATTAGTTGACGGAAATGAACAAACTAATATAGATAATAATTTAATTTTAAAAAATGAAAAAGGAAAAGTAGTAGAAGAAAATGGTGATATTTATATATCAGTAAGAAACTTGTCAACAATGTTAAATTATCAGTATTATAATAGTGAATATAAGAAAAAAGGTGAAGACAAAACAAAATGTCAAGTAAGAATACAAAACGAATATACATCATATATTGCAGATTCAAATAAAGTATATAAAACAATTGTAACAAAAAAAGAAGAAGATAAAAATAAAAAAAATAATCAGGAAAATGAACAAGATAATATTGAGGAAGAATACGAATATTTTACAATAAATAATAACATAAAATATGTAAATAATGAAATATATGCAAGTACAGAGGCAATAGAGCTTGGATTTGATATATCTATTTCATATGATAAAAAGAAAAATACTTTATCAATGTATTCATCAGATTATCTAGAAACTCTTGCAAAATCTAAAAGAGCAGATATAGTACCATCAACAGATTATGATTATATTAATAAAAGGTTATTAAAATATGGAATGACTATTGTTAAAGATACTGAAGGAAATTTAGGCGTAGGAAGTTACACAAATTCGGATAAATTAAATACATATGTTGCAAGCTGCAAATATTCATCAATAAAATTTAATGAAGGTGCACAAACATTAGATGTAATAACAAGTGCAGATAATAAACAAAGCGTATTGCAATTAAACTTAGATAATCAAGAAGTAGGAAAAACAATGAATTCACAGTATGATGAAATAAAAGAAGCAGATAATAGTTTTACATATTTTGTAATTAAAGACAAAGAAAAATATGGAATTATAAATTCCGATGGAAAAATAATAGTATATCCTTTATTTGAGCAAATTGGAATAGATGAAAAATTATATACAAATATAGATAATAAATATATTTTAAATAATAAATATATACCAGTAAAACAAGATGGAAAATGGGGTCTATATAGTATAGAAGGTAAAAAGCTAATAGAGCCACAATTTCAAGACATAGGCTGTACGATAGCACAAAGTGGAGATTCTGTTGATGTAATTCCAAATATAAAAGATAATATAGATGGAATAGTATTTTTATATAATAAAGAAAAATCTTTATATGGAATATATAATGCAGAAAATGGAAGTAAAATTGCGATTTCATTAGGAGAAGTATTTAAAAAATCTGAAAATAATGAAGAAAATTATTATATGAACTACGTAATAGATAAAGAAAATAATGTAGTACATACATTAAATGCACAAAAAGATATATAAGTGTTGACAAACAAATAAAAAATAGTATAATAAATACATCAAAAACATAAATGAGACAAAGTAAAATATCACTTTTTATCAGAGAGGATTAGTCACTTAGGCTGAAAGCTAATCCTAAAAAAATATTTGAAAAACTACCTCATTGTTGCCATTAATTTGGACGTATAACTTGCGTTAAAAGTATTAATTAAGTTAAAAATAGGATGGAACCGTGTTATAAAAGCACTCCTAAAGATTATATTTATTTATGGTCTTTAGGAGTTTTTTGTATGCAAAATAAAAATTTAAAAGACTATAAAGAAAGGGGAATTTTTATGATAAAAGTAGAATTAAAAGATGGCTCTATAATTGAAGTAGAGGAAGGAAAAAGCATTTTAGATGTTGCAAAACAAATAAGTCAAGGGCTAGCTCGTATGGCTATGGTTGGAAAAGTAGATGGAAAAGTTAAAGATTTAAGATTTGAATTAAATAAAGATTGCAAATTAGAAATATTAACTTTTGACAGTATCGAAGGAAAAAAAGCATACTGGCATACAACATCACATATTATGGCACAAGCTGTAATGAGATTATTTCCAGACACAAAATTTGCAATAGGTCCAGCAATAGATGAAGGTTTTTATTATGATTTTGATTCATCAGCAACTTTTAATGAAGAAGATAAAGAAAAAATAGAAGCTGAAATGAAAAAAATTATAAAAGAAGATTTACCAATAGAAAGATTTTCTTTACCAAAAGAAGAAGCTTTAAAATTAATGGAAGGACAACCATATAAACAAGAATTAATTAATGATTTACCAGAAGGAGAAGAAATTTCATTTTATAAACAAGGTGATTTTACAGACTTATGTGCAGGTCCACACTTAATGAGCACTGGAAAAATTAAAGCTATTAAATTATTAGCAAATTCAGGTGCTTATTGGAGAGGTGATGAGCATAACAAGATGTTACAAAGAGTATATGCAATTTCATTCCCAAAAGCTAGTGAATTAGAAGAATTCTTAAAATTAAGAGAAGAAGCAAAAGAGCGTGATCATAGAAAAATAGGAAAAGATTTAAAACTATTTATGACACATAAATTAGTAGGTGCAGGTCTTCCAATATATTTACCAAAGGGAGCAACAATAAGAAGATTATTAGAAAGATATATACAAGATAAAGAAATAGCCCTAGGTTATAGTCATGTATATACACCATCACTTGCTAATACTGAACTTTATAAAATAAGTGGTCACTGGGATCATTATAAAGATGATATGTTTCCAATAATGAAAATGGACACAGAAGAAATGGTATTAAGACCAATGAATTGTCCACATCATATGCTAGTTTACAAAAGCGAATTACGTTCATATAAAGATTTACCAATAAAAATTGGTGAACTTGCAAATGATTTTAGATATGAAAATAGTGGAGCAGTATGTGGACTAGAAAGAGTACGTCAAATGTGTCAAAATGATGCTCATTTATTTGTAAGACCAGACCAAATAAAAGAAGAAGTTGGAAAAGTACTTAAATTAATAGTAGAAGTATATCAAAAAGACTTCGGATTCCCAAGTTCATCATTTAAATATAGATTATCATTAAGAGATAAAAATAATAAAGAAAAATATATAGATAATGATGAAATGTGGGAAACAGCAGAAAGCCAATTAAGAGCAATATTAAAAGAGCTAAACATAGACTTTTATGAAGCAGAAGGTGAAGCAGCATTTTATGGTCCAAAGATAGATATTCAAATAAAAACAGCATTAAATCATGATATAACAATTCCAACTTGCCAATTAGATTTTGCATTACCAGATAGATTTGATTTAACATATATTGGTGAAGATGGAAAAGAACACAGACCAGTTGTTATACACAGAGCAATATTAGGATCTTCTGACAGATTTATATCATTCTTAATTGAAGAAACAAAAGGTGTATTCCCAACATGGCTTGCACCAACACAAGTAAAAATTTTACCTATAGCAGATAGTCATAAAGAATATGCTAAAAAGGTAAGAGAAGCACTTATGTTAAAAGGAATAAGAACAGAGCTTGATGATAGAAATGAAAAAATAGGATACAAAATTCGTGAAGCACAACTTGAAAAAGTTCCATATATGCTAATAATAGGTAACAAAGAAATGGAAAACGAAGAAGTTGGAGTTAGATCACATAAAGATGGTGATATAGGTGCAATGAAATTAAACGAATTTGTAGATAAAATTAAGTATGAAGTAGACAATAAGATAAATAATAAGTAATAGTAAAATAAAAAATATAGGGCATAAATATATAATATAAATACATCTATGCCCTATAAAAAATAGGATGTGATAATATGTTGGAAGAATATGAAAAATCTGAGATTGTAAATGATGTATATATGAGAAGAATAATGGAAATTATTGATAATAGTGAATCAGAAAAAGTTGTAATAGGAGAATCAGGACAGTGTATAGTGCAATTATCTGATGGTAAAAGAAGTGTAAATATTTATAAAAAAGACAATTGTTATGTTATTAATTTAGATGGAACTAATTTTATGTCAATAATTGCAGCTAAAGATGATTCATATATGTATAAAAATAAAAAATTAGGTATAGATTATAAATTAAGCCAAACTTGTTTAGATGATATGATGTATGAAGATTTGACAAAACCTTTTTTTGTAAAAAAAGTTTGTTGTAAACAAGTAAAGGATTTTAGTGAGATAGAAGCATATGTTACTGATGAAAGAGGAAAATATATATTAGTATATATTAAAAGTACTGATGATGAAGGAGCTATAACAACTGTTTACGATAAATTATTGGTGGAAATGAATGATCAAGAATTAGTAAAATTTTTGAATAAGTCAATAGATAAAGAAGACGAAAGTACAGAAAGTTACAATGATGAAGACGAATTACCAAATGATGTAGAAGACTTTGACTTTAGCAAGTATGAGGAAGAATCAGATAGAGAAGAACAAAATGAAGAATCACAACCATATAATTTAGATAATAGTGAAGAAATATATAAAGAAGTATATAAATATAACAGGGATAATTTAGTATTTGAAATTAATGGTGATGAAATTAGTGATAATGATGAACAAATTGTTGCATATCTTTTACAAGATGCATATAAAAAAATATCAGATTGTGATGAAGATTCTAGTAAGTTATCTTATGTAATTGATCGTATAATTAGATCATATGAAGTATGTATAGATGAATTTTATATAGAAGATGAAAATGTAGAAGAATTAGAGAATGGATTAAATGTAGGAAGCAAACAAGTGCCAAATGAACAAGGTGACCAAAAGCCAGAAAAATCAGAAAGTGAGCAGGAATAATAAGTTTAAATAGAGAAAAACAAAGGAGGAAAAAGATTATGATTAACAGAGCAATTATAATTGTTTTAGATGGATTTGGAGTAGGAGAGCTACCAGATGCACATGTATATGGTGATGAAGGAAGTAATACTTTGGTTGGAATATATAACAGTGAGCATCCAAATCTTCCTAATATGAAAAGTTTAGGGTTATACAATATAGATGGTGTAGACATAGTAGATAAAGCTGAAAATGTACTTGGAGCATATGGAAAGGCTACAGAAACCTGTGATGGGAAAAACAGTCCAGTAGGACATTGGGAAATGAGTGGATATATAAAAAAGCCTGGATTTAAAACATATCCAAATGCTTTTCCAAAAGAGCTTATAGATAAATTTATAAAAGAGACTGGAGTAAAAGGAATTTTATGTAATGAAGTGGGCTCTGGAACTGAAATATTAAAAAGATTTGGTGAAGAGCATGTAAAAACTGGATATCCTATAATATATACATCAGCAGATAGTGTATTTCAAATTGCAGCACATGAGGATGTTATACCAGTTGAAAAATTATATGAAATTTGTAAAGTAGCAAGGAAAATATTAGATGATCCAAAATATAATGTTGGTACTGTAATTGCAAGACCATTTATAGGTGACAAAAATGAAAATTTTGTAAGAACATATAACAGAAGGGATTTTGAATCAAATACATTTGGAAAAACAATGTTAGATGTAATTTATAATGAAGATAAAGAAGCACAAGTAATTGCAATAGGCAAAATTGAAGATTTATTTTCTGGTAGAGGAATTACAAAAGCAATTCATACAAATGGAAATGCAGATGGAATAGAAAAAACCATAGAATGTATAAAAAAAGATTCAAAAGGTTTAATATTTACTAATTTAGTAGATTTTGATATGTTATATGGTCATAGAAATAATGTAAAAGGTTATAGTGAAGCTTTAGAATATTTTGATGGAAAATTACCAGAAATAATGAAAAATATGAAAGATGATGATATGCTAATAATAACTGCAGACCACGGAAATGACCCAACAACACCAAGTACAGATCATTCAAGAGAATACACACCAATACTTGTATATGGAAAACAAATAAAACCAAATACTAATTTAGGTATAAGAAAAACATATGCAGATATATCTGCAACAATTTTAGATTTATTTAATTTAAGTAAGCTAAAAAATGGAACAAGTTTTAAAAACGAAATTTTGAAATAGATATGAATATTATAAAATTCGATAATCACAAAACATTATTAAATATTAAAAATTGCAATAAGAAAGGGGTATATAGCTATTTTTATACAAAATAGCTATATAATAGTTATGGAAATAAATGTAAGTGTATATTTTATTCTATTTATAATATATGCAATGATAGGATGGTTCATAGAAATTATAAATGGATTAATACAAACAAAAAAATTTGTAAATAGAGGATTTTTAATAGGCCCATATTGTCCAATATATGGTGTTGGAGGAATTTTAATAACACTATTATTAAGTAAATATTACGATGATCCAATAGTATTATTTTTTATGGGAATTGCAGTATGTGGTATATTAGAATATTTAACAAGCTACATAATGGAAAAATTTTTTAAAGCAAGATGGTGGGATTATAGTAAAAGAAAATTTAATATAAATGGCAGAATATGTCTTGAAACAATAATTCCATTTGGACTTTTAGGTTGTTTTATTATATATATATCAAATCCATTTTTTATTAATTTAATAAATAAAATGAATAAAAACACTATAAATATTATAGCAATAGTATTATTAGTTATTTTTATTACAGATTTTATAATATCATTTTTCATTATTTCAAGATTACGAAAAACAGCAAAAGAAGTAAATGAAAAAAATTCCGGTGATAATACAGAAGAAATAACTAAAAAAGTAAAGGAAATTTTAACAAATAAATCAATCCTTGATAGAAGATTAATAAATGCTTTTCCTAAAATAAACATAGAAAAAATAAAAGCTCGTATAAAAGAAAATACCGATAAGGTAAAAGAAACTGCATCAAAAGTAAAAGAAGAGGCGGCAGAAAAAATAAAAGAAAGCGCCGAAAGAATGAAGGAAACAACAATAAAAGTAAAAGAAGATGCAACAGAAAAAATAAAAGACGGTGCCAAAAAAGCGAAAGAAATAAGAAATATATATAAAAGGTAATAAAAGGAGAGTTAGTAATGTACTGTACATTGGAAAAAGACGGTTTTATAGGCACATTTTATCCGGGAACAAGATATAAAGAAAAAGGAATAATTTTAGTTGGTGGAAGTGGAGAAAAAAGACAACTAGTAGAAAAAAAGGCAGAAATATTATCAAAAAGCGGATTCAGTGTACTTGCACTGGGGTATTATTTATGGAAGCCATTATCAAAAAACACAGTAAACATACCATTAGATTATGTAGAAAATGCAATAGACTGGTTAAAAAATAAATGTGAAGTTAAAATTGAAAAAATTGGAATGACAGGAATATCATTGGGGGCACAATATACTTTATTATGTGCATCATATTTTAAAGAAATATCTTGTATTGTTCCAATAAGCGGTTTTGATTTTGTTGTAGAGGGATGCAAAAATATGATTATAAGACAACACAAATCATATTATAGCTATCATAATCAGGATGTTCCATATGAAAAAGCAGAATCACTTTCGCATATATTTTCAACATTAAGAAAGTTGAGAAAAAACAAAGAATATACAATGAAATCTATGAACAGATTTTATTACAACGAATGTTTTAAGCAAAGATCAGATTTAAGTAGAATAAAAGTAGAAAATATATGTGCTAATATTTTACTTATGTCACCAAAATATGATGATACTTGGCCATCTGATGAAGCATATATAAGAATTATTAATAAGCTTAAAGAGGTAAAATATCAATATAAATATCAATATAAAATATATGAAAAAGGAAGCCACCTTTTAGCAGTTCCAAAAGAAGCAATAGAGCTAATTGGGGGAGAAAAAAAATTACAAAAAATATTATCAAAATTTTTTACCATAGAAAAAAAATATCCAGAAGAGTGTGCAAAAGCAAGATTAGATAGTTGGAATGAATTGATTGATTTTTTCAAAGAATGGTAAATTATATCAAAGGTTGTCAAAGGGGAAGGTTCTTTTTGACAACCTTTTTGTTTTTTATTAAAAAGTTGCAAGTGGTTGTCAAAAAGAACCGTCCCCTTTGACAACTTTCTTTGAAAAAAACACTTGACTTAGAGCTAGCTCTAAGTGATATATATACTATATACAAAAGGAGGAAGAATAATGGAAAAAATTTTAGACAAAATTGAAAGTCCAAAAGACTTAAAACCACTATCTATAAGTGAAATGGAAGAATTAGCAGAAGAAATTAGATCTGCTTTATTAAAAAAATTAAGTATACATGGAGGTCATTTTGGTCCAAACTTTGGTATGGTTGAGGCTATAATTGCAATGCATTATGTTTTTGAATCACCAAAAGATAAGCTTGTATTTGATGTATCACATCAAAGTTATCCTCACAAAATTTTAACAGGAAGAAAAGATGCCTTTTTATATGAAGATCACTATGATGATGTAACAGGATATACAAACCCAGAAGAAAGTGAACATGATTGGTTTAATGTTGGACACACATCTACATCAATAAGTTTAGCATCAGGTCTTGCAAAGGCAAGAGATTTAAAAGGAGAAAACTATAATGTTATTGCAATTATTGGAGATGGTTCATTAAGTGGAGGAGAGGCTTTAGAAGGTCTTGACTTCGCTGGAGAGCAAAAATCAAATTTCATAATAGTTGTAAACGATAATGATATGTCAATTGCCGAAAATCACGGTGGACTATATAAAAATTTAAAAGAGCTTAGAGCTTCAAATGGAACTTGCGAATGTAATTTATTTAAAGCTATGGGTCTTGATTACGTATATGTAAATGATGGAAACAATTTGGAAAGCTTGATTGATACATTCAAAAAAGTAAAAGATATAGACCATCCAATAGTTGTTCATATAAATACAGAAAAAGGGAAAGGATATAAATTAGCTGAAGATAATAAAGAAAATTGGCATTGGACTATGCCTTTTGATATTGAAACCGGTAAGCCTACAGTTTCATTTGATGGTGAAGATTATGGAGATTTAACTGCAAAATTCTTATTAAACAAAATGAAAAAAGACGAAAAAGTTGTTGCAATAGTTGCAGCAGTTCCAACAAATATAGGCTTTACAAAAGAAAGAAGACTAGAAGCTGGAAAACAATTTGTTGATGTTGGAATAGCAGAAGAGCACGGAATTGCAATGGCATCTGGAATCGCAAAAAATGGTGGAAAACCAGTATTTGCAACTCATTCAAGCTTTATGCAAAGAACTTATGACCAATTATCACAAGATTTATGTATAAATAATAGTCCAGCAACAATACTAGTAAATACAGCATCTGTATATGGAATGAATGATGTAACACATTTAGGATTATATGATATTCCAATGATTTCAAATATTCCAAATATGGTTTATTTAGCCCCAACATCAAAAGAAGAATATTTTGCAATGTTGGATTGGTCAATAGAGCAAACAGAACATCCAGTAGCAATTCGTATACCTTGTAATGGAGTAATTTCAGATGGAAGAGCACCAGATACAGATTATAGTGATATAAACAAATTTAAAGTAGAGCAAAAAGGCGAAAAAATAGCAATATTAGCATTAGGAGATTTCTATCAATTAGGAGAAGAGCTTGCAAAAGAAATAAAAGAAAAATTAAATATAACACCAACTCTAATAAATCCAAGATATATAACAGGTTTGGATGAAGAGCTATTAAATGAATTAAAACAAAATCACAATCAAGTAATAACACTAGAAGATGGAATACTAGAAGGCGGATTTGGCGAAAAAATAGCAAGCTTTTATGGAAATACAGATATGAAAGTAAAAAACTATGGAATCAAAAAAGCATTTTATGATAAATACGATGTAAAAGAACTACTAAAAGCCAACAAACTAACACCACAACAAATATTAGCTGAAATTTAATATACAATAATAATTAGTGGAGGAAAAAAATGACAATAGCAGAAGTAAGTAAAAAATATGATTTTACACCAGATACATTAAGATATTACGAAAGAATAGGTTTGCTTACAAATATACCAAGAAATAAAAATGGAATACGTGACTATGATGAGCAATCTTGCAAAAAAATTGAGTTCATAAAATGTATGAGAAATGCAGGTGTCGAAATAGAGATATTAATAGAATATATGACACTATTAGAACAAGGAAAAAATACAGTAGAAGCACGAAAAGGTCTGCTAGAAGAACAAAGAGCGAAGTTATTAGAAAAGCAAAAAAATATAACAGAAACAATAGAAAGATTAAATTACAAATTAAAATTATATGATGAAATTGTACAGGGTAAAAGAAAAGATTTTACAGAAATTTAAGGAGGAGTTTTTATGAAAAAATTGGTTGTTTTTTATTCATATACTGGTCATACAAAGATGATTGCTGAAAATATACAACAAAAACTTAACTGCGATATTCTTGAAATTAAACCAGTTAAACCATATTCAACAGATTATCAAACTGTTGTTGATGAAGAGCAAAATAATAGTAGTGTTGGTAAAACACCAGATATTCAAAAAATTGATAAAAATTTAAATGACTATGATGAAATTATAATTGGAACTCCAGTTTGGTGGTATACAATAGCTCCAGTAATTAGAACTTTTTTAACACAAAATGATTTATCAAATAAAACAATAAAACCTTTTGCAACAAATGCAGGTTGGCTTGGACATACATTTCAAGAAATTCAAAAATTATGTCCAAATTCAAAAGTTGATAAGGGAATGAATATTGTTTTTGAAAGTTATTCAGATAATATAGTAACATCACCTGATGAAATAGAAAAATGGATAGATGAACTCTAAAATTATGTCAAAGGTGTCAAAGGGGACGGTTCCTTTTGACAACCACTTGCAACTTTTTTTGAAAACGGGGACGGGCCTTAATAAAAATTAAGGACCATCCCCGTTTTAGTATTGTTAAATTTAGTACTTTAATATATAATTTTAACAACAAAAGAAAAATATGAATTAATAAACAGGGAGGAAAAATTATATGACAAAAGACAATGAAATTAATAAAATTTTAGATAGAGCAGAAAAATATAGAAAACAACTTCATTCAACAGAAACAACTCCACAATCTTCAAGTTCAGAGGATAATTTAGAATTTGAAAAAATTTTTAAAGATTTCTTTGGAAATAAAAACTGATAATAATTAATTGAATAAAATTTATTCTTTTGCTATAATGAAAAAAACAGGAGGATAAAATAATGAAAGAAATAACAAAGGAAAATTTAAATAATATTGAATCACAGTATTTAAATAATACTGCACATACTATAACAAGAAGAGCATTAGTGAAAAGTAAAATAAGTGACTTAATAAGAGTGAATGAACAAACTGAATTTTCAAGAGATATGTTCTCAATAAACTTAAAAACTTTACCAGTAACAGATCAAAAACAAAGTGGAAGATGCTGGATATTTGCAGGATGCAATGTAATTAGAGAAAAAATTGCAAAAAAATACAATTTAAAGGATTTCGAGTTATCACAAAATTATATAGCATTTTATGATAAATTAGAAAAATGCAATTATCTATTAGAAAATATCATATCTTTAAAAGATAAAGAAAAAGATGATAGAACTTTAGATGGGCTATTAAGCAATGGAATTCAAGATGGCGGTCAATGGGATTTATTTGTAAACATAGTAAATAAATATGGTATAGTACCAAAAAGTGCATTCCCAGAAACATTCCAAAGCTCAAATACACGTGAAATTGATGGATTACTAAATAGATATATTCGTAAATTTGCATTTGAAATAAGACATAATAATGAAAATATAGATGGTAAAAAAGCAGAATGTATAGAAAACATTTATAAAATTTTATGTAGTAGCTTTGGAGTTCCACCTAAAAAATTCTCATTTGAGTATGTAGATAAAGATGATAATTACAATATAATAAAAGACTTAGATCCAATAAGATTTTATAAGGAAATAGCAGACATAAATTTAGATGATTATATAAGTATAATAAACAGTCCAACAGATGATAAACCATTTAATAAACTATATACAGTAGAGCATATTGGAAATGTAATTGAAGGAAAAGAAATATTATATTTAAACTTAGATATAAATAGACTAAAAGAATTAACAATAAATCAATTAAAAGATGGAGAGCCAGTATGGTTTGGTTCAGATTGCTTAAAAGCAAGAGATATTGATGATGGAACATGGGATGATAAATCCTTTGATATAGATACTTTATTTCAAATAAACAGCAAAATGTCAAAAGAAGCAATGCTAGATACAAGAGAAAGTGCAATGAATCATGCAATGGTAATAACAGGAGTAAATTTAGAAAATGATACACCAACAAAATGGAAAATAGAAAACAGTTGGGGTGATAAAAAAGCAAATAAAGGTTATCATGTAGCAACAGATACTTGGTTTAATAGCTATGTATATCAAGTAGTAATAAACAAAAAATATCTAACACAAGAAGAACAAAATATACTAACAACAGAAAAAATAAGATTAAAACCATGGGATCCAATGGGAACATTAGCTTAAATTTGAAATTTTCTGCTAAAATAAAAATATTTAAGAAAATTATTGTAAAATAGAGCAATTGATATTCTAGATTAATTGCTCTATTTTAGTAATTAATATGAAACTTGTCGAAAAAAGTATTGCGAAATTTCTTGAAATATCTAGCAAACTATGGTTAAATAAGAAATCATAGAAATTTGGAAACATAAAAATTTTATTCAAAAGATTTAAATTCAAAAGTGTAAATTCATACACAAAATCTTCAAAATAATTGAACAAACAAAACAAATATGCTAGAATGGAAGTGATAAATGGAGTTATTAAAGCCAACGAATGATTATGTATTTAAAAGGATTTTTGGTCAAAAGAAAAATAGTGATATTCTAAAAGATTTGCTTCAAGCAATTTTACCAAATTGGAATATAAAAAACGTAGAGCCAAGACAAGAAGTTCAGCTAGAAACAGATTTTATAACAGATAAAGTATGTAGGTTAGATATACTTGCAACATTAGATGACGGAACAAAAGTAGATATAGAAATGCAAATGAGAAATTATAATGATATAGAAGCAAGGTCGTTGTTTTATACGACAAGAGAATATCATCAAAGCTTAGAAAATGGGCAAGATTACATAGAGATACCAAAATCAATAGGAATATGGATATCTAATTTTAATGTGTTTAATGATGAAGGGCCATTTCATGAAATAGTAAGACTAAGAAGAGATTATGAAAATCAAATATTTACAGATAAAATAGAAATGCACTATCTTCAGCTACCAAAATTTAAACAAAAATGTAAAAGAATATCCAATAAATTAGAAGAATGGCTAACATTTATTAGTTTTGAAAATATGGAGGAACTAAAAATGATAGAAAATGAAAAAGTAAAGAAAGCCGAAGAAGAGCTAGAATACTTAAGCGGAGACGAAGCCGAGAGAAGAATTGCATATTTAAGAGAAACAGCCGAAATAGACAGAAAGTTTGCAATGACAGCAGCAAGAGACCAAGGAAGGGCAGAAGAAAAAATAGATGTAGCTAAAAAGATGCTAGCTGAAAATATGGATATTAATTTAATTATTAAAATTACAGGACTTACAAAAGAAGAAATCGAAAAATTGTAAATTACAAAAAAATCAAATTTCTATTTAAAGCATTGGATTTAATTTTGGCATATTTAATAAGTCCGATGTTTTATTAAAGTTATATGATAAAATAAAGTTACAAATCAAATATGCTAGAATGGAAGTAATATTAGTTTTGAAAATATGGAGGAACTAAAAATGATAGAAAATGAAAAAGTAAAGAAAGCCGAGGAAGAGCTAGAATACTTAAGTGGAGATGAAGCCGAGAGAAGAATTGCATATTTAAGAGAAACTGCTGAAATCGATAGAAAGTTTGCAATGACAGCAGCAAGAGACCAAGGAAGGGCCGAAGGCAGGTCAGAAGGAAAAATAGAGGAAAAAATTGAAATAGCCAAAAAGATGTTAGCAGAAGAAATGGATATTAATTTGATTATTAAAATTACTGGACTTACAAAAGACGAAATTGAAAAATTATAAATTACGATAAACTCAAATTTCTATGTAAAACATTAGACTTATTTTTGGCATATTTAATAAGTCTGATGTTTTATAATAATATGAAGAAATTATATAGATACAAAATGGAAAAGAGATGAAAAAATGGAAGAATCAACAAACAAAAATTTATATATAGCAAAAGCAAAAAAGTATTTTAAATTTAACAAGGATGTAAGAACAGCATTCATAAATCAAATCAACAAATTTTATGAGCTAAATTCAAATTTTAAGTTACAACCAAATGACTACAATATTGGAGAATCTCTTGTATTAAAAAAGCACACTTTTCTTCATGGAGCAAGATCAGCAATGGAACATCTTGATGAAATAAAAAAAGATGGAATTATCAGTCAAGATTTTATTACAACATATAACAAAAACAAAAAAACTCCATTTTGTGCATCAATGTGGAATATACAAAAAGAAATTACATTAGGTGAATATGTTAAATTGTATAGTGGAGCAACTGTAACAATAGGAACTGCACAAAATAAAGCTGTAGAAATAAAACTCGTTCCATATGGAGAGCTGGATCAGGCACTTGATAAATTCAAAAACACACCAAATTGGAGATGGATTGCAGAGCAAACAAAAGAAAGCAGATTTATGCCAAGCTTATCAAACAATAAAGTAGACATTGCATTTATTTTTAATACTCAAAGTCAAGAGGCTCAAGACTTTATAAAACAAGATGTATTTAATTTGAATTTAAACCCCAGAATTGTGAAAACAATTTTGAAAAAGTGGTTCTATAAAAATTATATATATTGTAAAGAAAGAACAGCTCTTACGACAAATAGAGAAAGTGCAATATTATTTGGAATGCCATCTTGTTTTATAGAGGGAATTTTAGTTAGTAAGGAACTTGAAAAGAATTTAGAAAAATTAAAGGTATTAAAAGAAAAATTTCCAAAATGTTATATAGCAAATTTAGAAGGAAAAATTATAATGTAATTAAAAATAAAGAAAAAAGGAGAAATTAATGAAAAAGAGATTTATATTTGACCTAGATGGAACTCTTCTTAATGGTGATTTTTCAAAAGAAATAAACTACTTTAAAGATGTACTAGGAAAAGAAGCAGACAAATTTCTTTCAGTATATTATGAGATATTAATAGAATATGAAAAAACACATACCAAATATGATGTAAATGATTTAAGCAATTATTACAAAAATAAAACAGGTATAAATATCACAAGTGAAATAATAGAAGGCTGGATAAAAATAAATGCAGATATTAATGATATTCTACTATCAGAAACAACAGATATGTTAAAATACTTAAAATCAAAAAATAAAAGTTTAGTTGTATTAACAAATTGGTTTAGATACACACAAGTAACAAGACTAAAAAATGCTGGAATTATAGAATATTTTGATGACATATATACAGGAGATACAGTACTAAAACCACACAAAGAGAGCTATATGAATGCATGCGGACAATATTCTCCATCAGAATGTTTAATGATAGGAGATACAATAGATAAAGATGTGCTTGGGCCTAACAAATATGGAATAGATTCAATTTACTATAATCCAGAAGACAAAGAATATGACAAGAAAAAAATTATAAGTATAGATAACTTTAATGAAATAAAAGAGCTATATTAATGATAGAAAACAAGACAGAGGTTTTAAAATTACAAAAATCAGAAGAAGATAATGTAACAGATGAAAAAATAGTACTGAAAATAAAGAAAGTGAAGAAATTCAAACAAAAAATGAGAAAAATGAAAGTAATATAACAAAAAATAATACAACGAATAGCATAAAAGCTTTTTCAAATGAAGATTTAACAATTAACAGATTTAAACTTGGAGAAAGTGTAAAAGCAGTAGAAAATATATATGATGAAACTCCAGAAAGAAAAACGTATACACAAGATGCAACAGGAACAACAATAACGGAATTAGATTACAAATCTTTAGGTCTAAAAGTATATAATGAATTCGAAGATAGTGAAGATGATGGCAAAATGACATCAATCGAAATATATGGAACTTCAAAATTACAGACAGCAAGAGGTATAAAAATAGGATCTAGCAAAGAAGAAGTATTAAAAGCATATCCATCAAATTCGATATTAAAAAGTGATTCTGTAGATGAGAATACAATTATAGTTGGATATCCAGGAAGTGAACCAGTATATGGAAGCAAAAAAGGAAATATATATTATTTTGTAAAGAATGGAAAAATATCACGAATTTTATTAGCATATGCAATTGCAGAATAAATAAAAAAGCAATTATTTTAGTAAACAGTTAGAAAATTTGTAAAAACATAAGAATTATCACATATTTCTTATGTTTTTAATTATAATTAAAAATAACTCATACTAAATATTGCTTTTTTTGTTGATTATTTAAATTGCTAATATTATAATAAAATCACCAAACTAAACAAAGGAGTAAATATGAGAAAAATTTTAATTGTAGATGATGAAGAAAAAATAAGAGAGCTTATTCGAATGAATTTAGAGCTAGCAGGTTATAAATGCGATGAAGCTGAAGATGGTGAAATGGCTCTTGAAAAATTAAATAAATTTAGTCCAGACTTAGCATTATTGGATATAATGCTTCCAAAAAAGAATGGATATGAAATTGCACAAAGTTTTATTAAACAAAATGTTCCAATAATATTTTTGACTGCAAAGGATAGTGTAACAGATAAAGTGAAAGGTTTAAAATTAGGTGCAGATGATTATATTGTTAAACCATTTGAATCAATGGAATTATTAGCGAGAATAGAAGTTGTTTTAAGAAGAACTGGTAAATTTTCAGATATATTTGAATACAGAAATATAAAAGTTGATTTTGCTAAAAGAGAGGTCTTTAAAAATAACGAAAAAATTGAAATGACTGCACAAGAATTTGAACTACTTAAAGTATTAATTCAAAACAAAAATTTAGCTCTTTCAAGAGAAAAGCTGTTAGAATCAGCTTGGGGATATGATTATTATGGTGATACAAGAACAGTAGATATGCATATACAAAGACTACGAAAAAAGCTAAGTTGGGATGATATAATAGTTACAGTTTATAAATATGGATACAGATTAGAAATATAATTTGTGAAAGGAAAAAATATTATGAAATTATCTCTTAAAATGTTTTTTGGAATCTGTATACCTGCTGTCATATCATGTTTGGTAATAGCAGCTTTCCTTATAGAAAAAAATTTAGATGAAAATATTGATGCTGAAACTCAAATTGCAATAAAAAATGTAGAAAAGATAGAAAATAGAATAAAGTACAATGTAAATAGTACTATTTTATTTACGTCAGCAGAAAAATCTAACACAGAGAAAGATGTAAAAATTTATTATTATAATAATAACAAATTGGAATATGAAACAGATGAAGTATTACAACCATATGCAGATGAATTTAAAACAACAGAAAATAACAAATATATTGCTCAACAAAAGGAAATTAATGATAAAAATTATATATTTGTATCAACAAAGATGGGGGAAGATAAAACAATTGTATATATAGAAGATATTGATTATATATATAATTCAAGGTCAGTTTTAATAAAAAATTGTATATACATATGGCTTGTAATGATTGTGTTTATTGCAATTATAGCATATATAATATCTAAAACCTTAACAAAACCATTAGTAAAAATACAAAAAGAAATGGAAAAGTTATCAAAAGGTGACTATAAAATAAACTTAAAAGAAAGCAATAGTGAGTTTGGAAAAGTAGCTAAAAGCTTTAATAAAATGTCAAAAGAGCTAGAAAAAAGAAACAATGATTTAATAGAATCTGCAAATAATAAGCAATTATTTATAGATAATTTATCTCATGAAATGAATACGCCATTAACATCTATTCAAGGATATGCTGAACTTTTACAAAAAGCTAATTTGACAGAGGAGCAAAAAGATAAATATTTAACATATATTCAATCAGAGTCAAAGAGAATTTCAGATATGTATAAAAAATTATTGCTATTATCATACAAGAAAAATGCAGATTTAGATTTTAAAAATGTAAACATAAGTAATGTTTTTAGCGAAATATATAAATCACTAAAAAATCGATTAGATTCAAAAAATATCGATTTGACAATAAACAATCAACTTGAAAACATATATGGAGATGAAACATTAATTATAATGTGTGTATCAAATTTAGTAAAAAATGCAATAAATGTTTCAGATGTAAATAGTAAAATAATAATAAATGCACTAAAAATAAATGACAAAAAGTATATACAGGTAGTAGATTATGGACCTGGAATTAGTAAAGAAAATATAGCAAAAATAACAGAGCCATTCTATAGAGTTGATAAAGTAAGATCAAGAAAAAATGGAGGCGCAGGACTTGGATTATCAATATGTAAAAGCATAATGGAGTTACATAAAGGAGATTTAAAGATAGAATCAGATATAGGTAAAGGGAGTATTTTTATACTAGAATTTCCAAAATAATTTACAACTCTGTTACAACTTTTATAAATAATGTAGATATTTTGAATTTATAATATACAAAAGAGGAGGATGATTAATATGAAAAAAATAATAAAATATATTTTAGTAATAGTATTAATGTTGGGTATGGTTATTACAATAACTGGATGTGGAAAGAAAAATAAAGATGCAAAAGAATATAATAAAGAAAATGAAATAGCTCAATCAAATCAAGCTGAAAATAATAGTAATGGTGACGTAGAAAAAACGAAAAATGAAACACAAGATACGGACAATACTGTATCTAAAAATGAAACAAAACAGGATAAAAAAAGCAATGAAGCCCAACAAGATAATAACGAAGCAGTAAATGCAATAAAAAAATGTTTGAAAGATGAAAATTGGATTAAAGAAAATGTATCATTAAAATTTGGTAATGAGTATCCAAATAATCAAACACAGAAATATACATTTATGATTATGAAAACTAAAGATAATAATCCAACAGTAATTGTAAAAGCTCAAACTGAAGGTGAAATTAAAGATATGCAGGCTTTTATTGTTAAATATAAAAATAAAAAAGTAACTGCAGTAGAAGTGGATGCAATGTATAAATTATCGTCTATTGATGATGAAACAGATATAATAGCAGATCCAAATAATGGTTTAGTAAATTATTATACAGATTTGGAAAATGGTTGTGAAAATATGATTTATGATATAAATAACGAAACACCGAAACAAATGGATATATATGGATACTATACAGGTGGTGAGAATGAGGGAACATGGTTTTTTAAAGAACTTTTTTACAGAGCAGTTCCTACCATTTCAGAAGAAGAATATAATTCAATAAAAGCAAAATATGATAAATATAAATTTTATAAAATAACTACAGAGCTAACATCAGAAAATATTGATGAATATATAAAATAGGAAGAGAGCGGAATGAATATGAAAAAAATAATAAAATATATTTTAGCAGTAAGTTTAATGTTAGGAATGGTTGTTACAATGACTGCTTGTGGAAAGAAAGATAAAGATACGAAACAATATGGCAAAGACAATGAAACAATTTTAAATGAAAATAAACAAGAAAATAATACAACAAATACAGAAAAAAAAGATTTAAATACAACAAATGATACCACAATGTCATCAAATGAAAGATACAAAATATTTGCAAATGGACTAAAATCAAACTTGAAGAAACTACAAAAGTCAACACAAGATCCTGATGGTAATACTGTAGATGTAGACTTAATAATGTATAATTTTAATAATATTGCAATAAATATTACACCAACTGGTGATGCATACTTATGTTTATCTTCAAGTAGTGCAATGGCAAAAAAATATGGAACAAAATATAAAGTAAAGTCTAACATTATAAATGCAGGAGTTTCAGAATATGGACAAGACGGAGCAAAGATATTTTGGTTTATAGATGAAAATGGAAATGTATTCTATTATGATATGGGAAATATAAGTGAGGATGAAAGTTCATATACAGTTAATTTAAATTTAAAATCATTACCAAAATTAAAAAATATAACACAAATCATAAGCAAGTCTTATCCAGATGGAGTTTGCTCTGCAGGAATTGATATTGACGGAAATATAATTGAAATTGATGAATTTTAAAATAGATTAGTTGCATATTAGATAAATTAATTATATAATGTTTTCAAGGTTTAACCAGTATTATAAATTCACTATAGCTCAGGTAGTGAAATACCAAAAAATTATAATTAAAAATTGGGAGTTGATTTCAATTATGAAAAAAAAGCCAAAATTTTACACTGCTGAAGAAATAAGAAGAATGGTCTTACAGGAAAAAAGATTACCAGCAATTACAGGTAACAGTTGTGATGACTTTATTGTAAAAAGCAGAAATCCAATTGGTAGTCGTAAAGATAAAAATATCAAGTATAAATAATCTGAGCAAAAAATGGAAAGGAATAATTCAAAAGTCCTTTTCATTTTGTTTTTTTTATAGTATTTAATTATTTGACAAACAGCAAATCTCTATGCTAAAATAGAAAAATATTAAGAGTGTACCTAAAATATGAAGTTGAGCGGTACAGGAAGCGGAAAAGTTTCTACACAGAAGTAAGGGAGCCTTACAGAGGAGTCTTAGTAAGTTTATTAAAAGTATTATGATAAACTAAAGGGCAAATCTGTAAGGCTTTTTAGCACATAATACAAAAGAAAGGAGAAAAAATATGGAAAAGTTAGAGCTAATACAACCAAACAAATCATATGAAAAACAAGCCATAGAATATATTCAAGAATTTTATAAATATAATTCAAATATAAATGGAGTAGGAGGACTTTATAGATATCTAGACAATTATGATGCTTGGCTTAAAAAATTAGAAGAAGATAGAACAAGAAAAATGACAGAAGAAAAAGTACCAGCAGAAACATATTTTTTAGTTCGTAAAAGCGATAATAAAATAGTAGGAATGATAAACATAAGATTACAATTAAATGAAAAACTAAAAGCATTTGGAGGCAATATAGGATACAGCATAAGACCAACAGAAAGACGAAAAGGGTATAACAAAATAAATCTATATTTAGCATTACAAATATGTCAAAAGCACAAAATAAAAGAAGTAATGTTAGATTGTGACAAAGATAACTTAGGTTCTGCAAAAACAATGCAAGCATTAGGTGGAAAGCTAACAAAGGAATATTATGATGAAAATGTAAAATGTTTGGTTCAGCAGTATGTAATTGATGTAAACGAGTCTGTTGAAAAATACAAAAATTTTTATTTGCATGTATAATTGTAAAATGATATAATCCCTTTCAAAAAACAAAGGAAAGTGATTATAATGAGTAATATAACAAAAAAAGCACTTGCTAGCTCTTTAAAGAAAATTTTATCAAAAAAAGAATTTAATAAAATAACAATAAATGATATAACAGAAGATTGTGGTGTGAATAGACAAACTTTCTATTATCATTTTAAAGATATATATGATTTATTAGAGTGGATTTATACAAATGAGGTAATAGGTAAAATTAAAAATTTAGAAACAGATAATCCAACAGAAAATTGGCAACAGGAATTTTTATATGTATTTGAATATATTATTGAAAATAAAAAATTTGTGTATAACACATATTATTCAGTAAGTAGGTCATTTTTTCTGAATTTTGTATATCAGCAGACAAATTTAGTATTAACAAAAGCGGTAAATGAAAAATCAAAAAATTTGAATATTGATGAAAAAAATAAAAAATTTATTGCAGATTTTTATAAATATGCATTTGTGGGATTAGTGCAAGAATGGATAGAAAATGGAATGGAAGAAAATCCAGAAGAAATAATAAATAAATTAAGTCTAATGTTAGACGGAAATTTTGATAATGCAATAAAAAGATTATCTTTTTAGACAAAAAAGCAGTTTTGTAAAAAAATTATACAAACTGCTTTTTTTGTTTATTGAAAATTTTAAATATTATTGTAATATTATGTTTATAATATTACAAAGGAGGAAATTTTATGTACTATAGTAGTGGAAATTATGAGGCTTTTGCAAAGCCTAAAAAACCGGAAAATGTTGATAATAAATCTGCATATATAATAGGTTCAGGACTAGGAGCATTAGCTGCAGCTTGCTTTTTAGTTCGTGATGGACAAATGAAAGGTGAAAATGTTCATATTCTTGAAAAAGAGCCAATACCAGGTGGAGCATGTGATGGGTATTATTACAATGATATAGGATATGTAATGCGTGGAGGAAGAGAAATGGATAACCATTTTGAATGTATGTGGGACCTATTCAGATCAATTCCTTCAATAGAAACAGAAGGGGTAAGTGTATTAGATGAGTATTATTGGTTAAATAAAGCAGATCCAAATTATTCTTTAATGAGAGCAACAGTAAATCGCGGTGAAGACGCACATACTGATAAAAAATTCAATATATCAGATAAAGGTGCAATGGAAATAATGAAGTTATTTTTTACACCAGATGAACAATTATATAATAAAAGAATCAATGAAGTTTTCGATGAAGAAGTATTTGATTCAAATTTCTGGCTTTACTGGAGAACAATGTTTGCTTTTGAAAATTGGCATAGTGCATTAGAAATGAAATTATATATTAAAAGATATATACATCATATAGGAGGTTTACCAGATTTTACAGCACTTCGTTTTACAAAATATAACCAGTATGAATCTATGATATTACCAATGATTAAATATTTGGAATCATTTGGAGTACAATTCCATTATGGTGTTAAAGTTGAAAATGTATTATTTGATATAAAATCTAACAAAAAACAAGCAAAAACTATTGTAACTATAGTAAATGGAAAAGAAGAAAATATTAATTTAACTGAAAATGATTTAGTATTTATAACAAATGGTGGTTGTGTCGAAAATTCTACACTTGGAAGTCAAAATAAAAAAGCAGAATTTAATTATGAAATAAAACCAGGCGGAGGCTGGGATATGTGGAGAAAAATTGCTAAACAAGATAAATCATTTGGAAATCCAGATAAGTTCTGCTCTAACCCAGAAGAAAGCAACTGGATGAGTGCAACAGTAACTACATTAGATGATAAAATACCTCCATATATCGAAAAAATATGTAAAAGAAATCCTTTTAGCGGAAAAGTAGTAACAGGAGGAATTGTTACTGTAAAAGATTCAAATTGGCTTTTAAGTTGGACATTTAATCGTCAACCACAATTCAGAAGTCAACCAAAGAATCAATTATGTGGTTGGATTTATGGACTATTTAGTGATAAACCAGGAAATTATATTAAAAAGCCTATGAGAGAATGTACAGGTAAAGAAATTTGTATGGAATGGTTATATCACTTAGGAGTACCAACAGACCAAATAGAAAAGCTAGCAACAAATAGTGCAAATACAGTTCCATGTATGATGCCATATATAACGGCTTTTTTCATGCCAAGACAATTAGGAGACAGACCATTAGTAGTGCCAAAAGGAAGTGTAAACTTTGCGTTTTTAGGTCAATTTGCTGAAACAAAACGAGATACAATATTCACAACAGAATATTCAATAAGAACAGCAATGGAAGCGGTATACACATTACTAGACATAGACAGAGGAGTTCCAGAAGTATGGGGCAGTGTATATGATATAAGAGATTTACTAAATGCAACAGTAAAACTAAGAGATGGCAAGCCAATAACAGATATGAAACTAAATTTAATAGAAAGATTCATAATGAAAAAAGCACTAAAAAAAGCCAAAGGAACAGACATAGAAAAACTATTAAAAGAGCACAAAGTAATACCAGATGAAACAAAATTACCAAAAGCATAAAAAACGGGGACGGTCCTCAAAAATAAAAAACGAGGATCGTCCCCGTTTTTTATTTGCTCTACTAAAATTTAAGTTTTTATAATACCATATTCATTGTGAATAGGATCTTTAAATAGATTTATTTTTGGTGGGAAGTATGTGAATAAAACAAAACATAGTAAAAGAATTATTAGTGTAATTACTGAAATGCTTTTATTGCATTCGTCATCAAATGAAAGCATATTTTTAAATGCTATATATTCCCCAATAAATACAGCAACAAAAAAACTACCAATATCCAAAAAAGCAAAGTTTTTCCCAATGATTCCTGTATATGTATAAAAGAAAATTACAATAAAACTAATTGCATAAATAATGCCTAAAGTTTTGGCACATAAATAATTCTTTACATCTTTGCCTAAATAAAAATATCCAATAACAGTCATTATAAACATAGGGTAAAATACTAATTTTAGATGTTCCCACGTACTTTCATTTGTACTGCTAAATGCCGCAACTATATGGTTATTACAAGACAATTCAAATGTAAAGTGAAGCAATGTTCCGACTATACATACAACAATAAATGAAATAATTTGGAATCTAACAATTTTTTTCAAATTTTCAAAAATAAAATCATCCCCTTTAATTTAATATATTAAATTAATTAAAAAATATTCTAATAATAAATCTAAAAAAGTAAAAAATAATATAGATATTACAAATGGAGGAATTAATATTATGTTTTTACCCAAAAGAGTGTTATATGAAAAAGATTCAGAAAATTACGAGTTAGGGCAATATTTATTAAATTTATATAAATCAAAAGGAATTAAATGTGATGTAATAGAAAATCACAATAATATAGAAGAAATGCGAAAAAAAGAAAATTCAGAGTTTAGGGATATGAAGCAAAATCTTATAATTGGAATACGAAAAACACATAAATTTGTAGAAAATCATAAAATATCAGATTATCTTGTACCATACACATCTTCAGGATGTATTGCTATGTGTTTATACTGTTATTTAGTATGCAATTTCAACAAATGTTCTTATTTAAGATTATTCGTTAACAGAGAAGAAATGTTAAATAAAATTATAAAAGTTGCAAATAATACAGATGATAATTTAGTATTTGAAATAGGAAGTAATAGTGATCTTATATTAGAAAATACCATAACAAACAATTTGGTTTGGACAATTGAAAATTTTGCAAAAAGTCCAAAAGGTATGCTTACTTTTCCAACAAAATTTGGAATGGTAGATCCAATATTAAATTTAAATCATAATGGAAAAATAATTGCAAGAATGAGTGTTAATCCCAGTGATATAATAAAAAATATAGAAATAGGAACATCACCACTAAAAATTAGAGTTGAAGCAATAAATAAACTAAAACAAGCTGACTATAAAGTAGGAATACTAATAGCACCAGTAATTTTTTTAGATAATTGGAAAGATTTATATGAAGATCTAATAAAAGATCTATATGAAAATTTAAGTGAAAGTGTAAAAAAAGACGTATTTTTTGAAGTAATATTTATGACATATAGTTTTGTTCATAGAGCAATCAACACAGAAGCTTTTCCAACAACACAGGATTTATATGACAAAGAAAAAATGACAGGACGTGGAATGGGAAAATACACATACAAGCTAGAATACAAAAAAGAAGGAGAGCAATTTTTTAAAGAAAAACTGAAGAAATACTTTCCAAGTAATGAAATAAAATATATTGTGTAAAACCAGAAAAAATGTGTCAAGGGTTGTCAATGGGGACGGTTCTTTTTGACAACTTTAAAGCTATATCCAAAATG